>Ga0208192_1001389_pt1 | contig 14451 bp, 17 predicted proteins | sample June2015DPH_13_1_2_FD_184711 | JGI IMG/M metagenome (GOLD analysis project Ga0208192, IMG submission 184711) | Peatland microbial communities from SPRUCE experiment site at the Marcell Experimental Forest, Minnesota, USA - June2015DPH_13_150... | ecosystem: Environmental > Terrestrial > Soil >... | reverse complement strand
GCTGATAGCGCGTGTGAAAATCACAACCTATAATTAACATTGCTCGGCTCCTTTTTCCGAGCCTTGGTCGTTCAACAGCAACCAAGTCTACTCGGTCGAGGGAGCCGACACCGTCATCTAATCAGCCGAGTCAGTATGTATACCGCGAGGCGCGCGCCTAGCACAGAAGGCAAGACGAAGCGCTAGAGTGCCATGTTAGAAGAAACGATTGCCACGTCACCAAATCATTAATCATTGTAGTGGTCTCGAGGCTTGGCATTTGCTAACATCTGAATCGCCCGGTGCGAACCAACCTTTTTGAGGTAAGGATTATGACTACATCTAAGAGGGATGCCAGCAAAGCAGGGAAACTCATGCATAGCCCTAGGAAAGATGTAAGAAGTGTAGCAGCCTCAGATTTAGCCCAAACGAGACGAAAGCAAACAAGCAAAAGCGGTCGCAAGACAGGACGCTAAAGACCCATCCACTTGCATTCGATAATTCTGTGCTCCGGTGCGAGGCCGACCCAAGAAACGTATCTACTGCCGAGGAGGATAGTCTCCAATGCTGCAAACCCAATTAGGCGAAAAGGTGGAGAAGTGGTCGGCTAAAGCCAAAGCAGATTTTAAGGCCGACCTGAATAAACTGACCAAGGTACGGCTGGATGTTTTGCGTTTGGTGGTTGACAAGATTGCGAAAACTTATCCTGCCTGCAACAGCATCGAGCTAGCTGCTCTCGAGGCAGAACAGAGTGCAATGTCAGACGCGCAGGCACTTTCCGCTGTGGTTTCCTGCATCACTTACATATTTGACAACATTGACGACGAATCACCACAAGCTGTGGCAGCGGACCTCACTTCGCTAGGACTGATTTCGAAGGAGGAAGCCACCATACTGACCGACCTATTCGTGTCATCCCAGCCCTACCGGGGGACCGCCAAGGTAGCAGCGGAATACCTTAGGGTCGGGTCAACACTTTTCGTTGGTCTTCGCGGTACAGTAGACCTTCGGTTGCGTTTTCACAAAACACTGGACGGATTAAGAACTGCGCAGTCTCCAACTGAATTGGTCGGAGCTCAACAAGTAATTATGGCAGAGTTAACGATGAGCGGACCCGAAGGTAGGGAGAGGGTGGTTAGTTTCCTTATGGATGAGAATGATTTGACCTATATGAAGAGGTTTGTAAGAAATATGGAACGGGAGATGGAGCTAAGCAAAGACCTGCTAAAGTCAGTAGGAAACAAAGGTAATGGCTGAAAGCGTAAACCGCCCATACAAGGAAGACCAAAGCACCGTCAGTGAAACGCCACGGGGTTCTTTTCGCGACCCCGACGCTGAAAGACCGGTTCCGGTGAGGCGCATCATGTACCGTCGCCCTCCATCGGAACGAGGGGTGGACTACACGACCTTCAAGGCGGCATTCGCATCTGCCGTTGAAGAACTTAAGCAGGAAATCCGTGAACAGCACGAACAGACAAGAGCGCAGATTCAGACGGTTAGACGAGACGTTCTAGATGCGATTAAGGCTTCGCCCGCTGAATACGTGAAACTGGCCTGCGAGTTCGTGGCCCTTTTCCTGGTTTTTTCCCTGGCAGTTCGCTTCATATTGAAAATTGAGTTGGTGAACACTGTGTTCGCATTGTTCCTTCTGACTGCTCTCGCCGTTTATTGGGCGATGGCTCGCTGGAAGCAAGAATCCGACGAACGTAATCACCGAAAATCACGAACATGAGCCTTGCGCGCATATTGATACTCTTCGGATTGGACGTTTGCTTAGCGATTCTTTCGGCGTTTGTTATCCGGCACTCAATCGCGGAAGCGCTTAAGGGTCTCAAACTAGCTTTGAAATTTGAGTTTACAACTGATGTGGGCAAGTTGAATTTGGCCGCAATGATTTTGCTTGTGTTTGTCATGGTCTTTTCTGATCTTCACCAAGTGGTCTCGGATGGGCTCAGCGTCGAGAGCGTCTCAAGGGCGCGGGATCATGTGACTGTGCCGATGGCTTTGGTCAGTCTGTTTTTAATTGGCTCTCTGATTTGTGTGATGCTCGTAGAAAAAGAGAAATAACCCTTCAAGAGGGCGGAACCAGTAAGCTCCGGCCCACGCAGACTACGTGTGCCTTCCCAAACTAGGTCACGGTGTCGAGCGTGTACTAGAAGGCGAGATGGGAGGATTCGATTTTGGTGCGTTCCGGCGCGCCCGGTAGTCGCTGATGCGCTTGGGATAGTCGTACAGATACATGAGCAGGGAATCAAGGAACTGAACGATATCGCGGGCGTCTTCCGGCGTCGTCGGCGGCGCGTTCGGTTTAGGGTGGGCCGAATCATTCCCCAGTACGCGGACCTCGTGGGACCATTCTTTCACGAGCGGCGGTAGATTTCCCTTGGCTGCGAGGTCTTCAATTTCACCGTACAGGTCTTTTCCGACCGCCCCTTTATCGCGCATTGTGACTTGTACGGCGCTTCGCGCCATAACGGCTGCGGCGTCCCAGTTTTCAATTTCCAGCGACTCGTGGGCTTGACTCCAAAATCTCTGAGTGTCGAGCGGCCAGTTCTCCGACGGCTTTGCCTTTCCGAGTGGCCAAGGCAACACCATGAAGTCATGAAGACTATGCCCGATGGAATGTTCTGCAGCAGACCAGAAGACGTGCACATATGCCATGCAGTTCAAGCACTGGTACAGGTCGAAGTTTAGCTTTTTCTGTGAACCACCCTTCTGCTTTTCAGCATGATGGGCGAGTGCGAAATTGCCTTGCTCCTTGCAAAACGGACAGGTCAGGCGCCACATTTGCATCGTGTTTCCGCTGTGGCCCCTCCATTCGCCGAGTTCCCACCAACTTTCCATATCGTTTACGCTACACCAAACACTCAAGAAAGCGAAAGGGCTGAAAACCCGATTAGGATTTCCAGCCCGTGCGGCGGGTGGAGCACCCTTTGAAAGCTGGCAAGACTTGAGTGTCGCACCGTTAGCGTTTGATTCATAAGGGTGCGGTCCTTGACTTTTCTTTCCTCGCCGGGCATTCCTCCTCGCCCCCTTCCCTTCGGCACCAGCCCGCCCCCGCGGACGCTTCGAGAAGTCCTCGATGCCGCTCAATCAAGGCCCATAGATGGAGAGGTGATTTCCGTCAGGGTCATCGAAGTTGGCGACCCGCGCGGTGGGTGTGATGCTTCGCGGTTCGTGAGTGAACTGGACTCCCTTTCCTTTTAGCGCCTCATAGGCGGCACCTACGTCCTGCACAGAGAAGACGACCTCGCCCGCGCCGGCAACCTGCCCACGCGCTTTGACTGCGGGCTCGCTGAGGCACAGGGTGATCCCGCCACCGTTCAGGAAAGCGAACCCAGGGATCTGACGCTGGACTTCCAGGCCCAGTTGGTCGCGGTAGAAGCCCAGCGCCCGCGCCACATCCTGAACTCCCAGCATAACGACACTCACCTGAGTGAGCTTGTAATCCGTCTTTTCCATTTTGTGTCTCTCTCCTCGCAGATGACCTGCTTCGCGTCGAATCGGCCATCCTGATCGAAGTCTTCCTTCCCTCGCGCCCGGCGATAGGAGCGCAGTTCATATACACCCGGTCCATCGCCAGGGTCAACCCATATGCGCCCTCGCTTAAAGGTTCTCCCGAGGTGATGTTTGGCGGCGGATGCGACAGCACAGGCGCGCGAAGGTTCCGCCCGACGAAGAGAGAAGAAAAAGACCGGGTGGCAAAGAGATCGAAATTGGGCGTCGCATCCTTCGCGTTTGATTCACAAAGTCGGCGGTTTCTTGGCTTTTCTTTCCTCGCGGGGCATTCCTCCTCGCCCCCGTCCCTTCGTCGTATCGCCAGAGCGGCTGCTCTGGCCGAATGCTTGAAGAGCGCGTCCAGGCCGGTTGAAATCACCGGGGGAAGAAAGAGCATGGGGGGTTGGGAGGACCGATTATGTCGGAGCTCCCGACCGGGCCGGGACAGGCGCCGCTCCGACCCCCTAAGGAGAGCGCCAAAACCAAAAAAACCCAAGAACCGGTCTTCCCGGTGAGGAACCGGGACGCACGGTTGAACAGGCAGCGGAAAAACACGCGAAAAACTCTGTTCAGGGGCTAAAGCCCATTCCCTATCGAGCGCTTACGCCGGGGCTGAAGCTCCGGCCTCCTAAAGAGACGGGCTTTTTCCGCACACTCTGAAGCCGTGCACCTACAGAATTCACCGCTGGGGGTTCTCCCTTCTTTTCCGCCTTTTCTTACACTTAGGACTGATAACTGATAACTTAGAACCGCCCGAGCGCATCGAACACAGATACTTCCAAATTCACAGACACCCCTATGGCCACAACCGCAACCACACTCCCAACCACCGCCGAAGCTGTCCCTAAAAAGGCGAAGAAGAAGATCAACTGGCAATCCCTCCCCGAGATTTGGGCGCTGATCCATCCGCGCCGCGGCATCCTGCTTCTTGGACTCGTCCTGACGACCATCAACACGTTGTCGGGCTTCGTGCTTCCCCTATCCAGCAAATACCTGTTTGACAATGTGATCACCAAGCGCCAGGTGGAGCTTCTCATCCCCATTGTCTTCGCCGTTATCGGGGCAACGCTGGTAAAAGGGCTGACGTCGTTCACGTTGACGCAGCTCCTCTCCAAATCCGCGCAGCGCATGATCACGGACCTGCGCAAACAGGTGCAGGCGCACATCGGGCGGCTCCCGGTAAGTTTCTACGACGCCAACAAAACCGGTGTGCTCGTCTCGCGCATCATGAGCGACGTCGAGGGCGTGCGCAATCTGATCGGCACCGGGCTGGTGGAATTTGTGGGCGGGTTGATGACAGCCATCATTGCGCTGGTCTACCTGCTCTTCGTCAATGCTTCCATGACGCTGCTGGCCTTTGCGATTCTGCTGGTCTTCGGGCTATTCCTGAACAAAGCGTTTTCCACTATTCGCCCGATTTTCCGCGCGCGCCCCAAAATCACCGCGGAGGTCACCGGCCGGCTCACGGAGTCGCTGGGCGGCGTGCGCGTGGTGAAGGGCTACCACGCCGAAGATCGCGAGGAACAAGTTTTCGCCGGCGGCGTGCAGCGGCTCCTCGACAATGTGTTGAAGACTCTCACGGCCACCTCCGTAATGAGTCTATCGGGTGCGACGCTCATGGGCCTGGTCAGCGCGGTCATCATGTACATTGGCGCGCGCCACATCCTGGCGGGCACGATGACCAACGGCCAACTGATTTCCTACACGGCTTTTCTGGTGCTACTGGTTGCCCCGGTCTTCCAGATCGTAGCCATCGGCACGCAGATCACCGAAGCCATCACCGGCCTCGAGCGCACTCGCGAAATCCTGAACGAAACCAAGGAAGATCAGGATCCGCGGCGCAGCGTAACCCTCGAGCGCATTGATGGCCGCGTGGCATTCAACGACGTGCATTTCTCTTACGAGCCCGGCAAGGAAGTTTTGCACGGCATTTCGTTTGTCGCGGAACCCGGCACGGTGACCGCGCTTGTCGGACCCTCCGGCTCCGGCAAGTCCACCATCATCGGATTGATTTCCGCGTTCTACACGCCCGGCGGGGGCCGCATCCTGGTGGATGGCCGCGATCTTTCCACCGTGCGACTTAGCTCCTATCGCACGCAATTGGGCGTGGTGCTGCAGGAAACATTTCTGTTTGACGGCTCGATTCGCGAAAACGTCGCGTACGCGCGGCCCAACGCCACCGAGGAGGAGATCCTCGCGGCCTGCCGCATTGCTCGTGTGGATGAATTCGCGGAGACGTTCGAGAAGAAGTACGAAACCATCGTGGGCGAACGCGGCGTGAGACTTTCCGGCGGGCAGAAGCAGCGCGTCTCCATTGCCCGCGCCATCCTTGCCGATCCGCGCATCCTGATCCTGGACGAAGCTACGTCCAGCCTCGATTCTGAATCGGAGGCGCTTATCCAGGAAGGTTTGCGCTACTTGATGCGCGGGCGCACCACCTTCGTGATCGCGCACCGTCTTTCCACCATTCGCCGCGCCGAGCAAATTCTTGTGGTGCAGGATGGCCGCATCCTGGAACGCGGCACGCACCAATCGCTATACGCCGCGCAGGGCCGCTATTTCGAGCTGTACACCCGGCAGCATGAGGTGGAAACCAATCTGTTCCTGGCTCCCGGCGAAGGCGACAAAATCGAGTCCGATTCCATGGACAGCGCCGCCGGCAGCGGCAACGCTTCCTCTTCCCTGCCCGAAGCCCTGCAGGCGCTGCGCAACCGCACTTCCTGAAGCCGCCGCAAAAAGAAAAGCGCACCTCGAGTGATTCAAGGTGCGCTTCAAATTATTTGATCTTGAGAAAGTTTGCTTACAGCGTGGGCCTGCGAAGCACCGGCTTCCTCATCTGCTGCCCCGCCTGCACCGGAAGGAGCGTGGCCATCTTGCGGATCATCGCCAGCACCAGCCGCTTGTCGCCGTCGGAAAGCGTGGTGCTGTACTTCTTGATCTCCGCCAGGAAGCGGATTTCGTCCTGCGAGAGTTCGCCGAGCATCTTCTGGGTTTCCTTATCACGCGGCGTTTCCGTTCCGGGGAAAAAGTCGGCCAGCGAAATCTCCATGGCTTCGGCGATCTTCGCCAGGGTCTCCAGCGAAGGCACGGTGTGGCCATTCTCCACGCGGGAGAGATAGCAGCGCAGCAATCCGGTGCGCCGCTCGATGTCGCCCTGCGAAAGTCCCCGCTGGCTGCGGTAGGTTTTTATCACTTCACCAATATTGACTTGTGGTTTCTCTTTTGGCACGGTTTCCCCCAATCGCACGGGTATCTTAGTCACTAACAGCAGGGTTGGCAAGGGGGAAAAGCCCGGGGCGGGTTTCGTAAGGGTAACCCGCCCGGTGAATCCGCCGCTATATTGCACAAAACAATGCAGTTCCTGCGAGGCCGTGGACCGCGTACCGCAAAAAATCCCGCGGTAAGCGGCCAACACTTCCAAGTGGGAACCGGGCATCAAACTGATGTCGCGTCCCGAAAGCAATGTGAATAAGTCCGGAGTCCTCAGGGGCTAAAGCCCCCTTCATTTTCCGGGCCTTACGCCGGGGCTGAAGCCCCGGCCTCCTAAAGAGACCTGCCAGAAACTTCTGGGACACTGCACTAATGCGAAATCTTCACCGTTTCTGGAGCCACGTTATAGCCCGCAACTTCCAGAGCAGGTTCTTTCCCGTTGAGGTCGCTGGAGTCAAACGTCGCGCTGATACTTCTTTCCTCGCCGGGCAGCAGCGAGATGTAGTTGTCGTCCCAGAACACCGGCACAAGATCATCGCCTCCCTTGCCCATGGTGAGCCGGGCGTGCACTTGAAACGCCACGCTCGTGCTTGTGTTTTTCACCTTCAAGCGGACTGTTCCCTTCCCCGCTTCGCTGTGGTGATCCGCCTTCAGTTCGAGCTTGACCTGCGTGAGCGCGTTGAGTCCGGTAAGATCGCCGAAATCCTTTTGCGGGGTGTAGGCCGTGTCGTTGCGCGCAGCCCAATTCATGGTGTCGGGTTTGGTGGAAAGCCAGTAGAAATTGTCGCTGAGCAATTTTCCGGCGGCTTCGCGCAACTGCAGCTTCAGGAAATACGTTGTCGAGAGGCTTTCCGGCTTTGGAAGGTCCAATGCCTTGACGCTGGCATCGGCGGGCACATCGAGTGTGGCATCTTTCGCGGCCACTTCCTTTGCGTCAATGTTGTAGAGTTTCGCGGTCACTTTCAGCCCCTTCAGCGCTTCATAGGTGCCGTTGATGACCGCCACGGAATGATCGTCGTAGCTGTATTGGACGTGCACGATCTCCTGCGCCTTTTTGGTGCCGAAATAGCCGCCGCCGGGCACGAGATAGTAGTCGTAGAGGTGCCAGATGAGCGAAGGCCAGGCATTGTTGAGCATCCACTGAATCACGCCGGTGGAGACATATTTGTTGCGGCCATAGGCTTCAAACATGGAGCGTTCATTGTCGTAGGCCTGAGCCTGGGCCTTGCGCTCGTAGTCGTCCAGCGAGGTGGCCGTGCCGTAGCGCTTGTTGAGAGCCTCGGTGAAAACATTTACGGTCTCAAAGCGTTCGCGGCCCGCGTGGAAATTCCAATACTCGTCGATGGGCCACAGGTGATCCTTGGGAATGAATTTCGCCAGGCTCTCCTTGGTTGGAATCGCGGGGCCGGGGCTCGTCTCCGTGTTGTAGCCGTACGCGCCGCCGGCTTCCTTATCCACAAGCCAGTACATCGGCGGCTCGTACTCGTATGGCCCGGTCATCTTGACGCCGGATTCTCCGGTGACTGAGGTCGGGGTTGCGGAAGCCGAGGAGACCGAGGGATTCGGCCACTCGAGTTCCTTGAGGATGCCGAGGTACATGTTCTCGATTTCCGGCGGCGGGGGATTGTCGCTACCATAGAGCCAAACGAAAACGCTGGGATGCGTGCGCAGGCTTTTGATTTGATCCACGAGGGAAGCGGCGGCAATTTTCTTCGTTTCGGGCGTCCACATGCGCCAGTGCTCCCACATGTCGCAGCAAATCCAGCCGGGCATCACCAGAATGCCCAGGCGATCCGTCTTGTCGAAGAATTCCTTGCGGTCAACCTTCCCTTCCAGGCGGATGGCGTTCAGCCCCATGTGCTTGGTGTACTCGAGGTCAGCATCCACTTTCTTGGACGACCAGCGAAGAAGCATGTCGGGCGCCCAGGCCGCGCCGCGGATGAGCACACGCTTGCCGTTCACTTTGAACAAGCGATGCCCCTTGTCGGTAAGCTCCGAAGTGACTTCGCGGATTCCGAAATCGAGGCTGACGCTATCGGAAACCTCCTTGCCGGTTTCCACGCGGAATTTCGCGGTGTAGAGATATGGCTCGCCCATCTGGTAGGGCCACCAGAGGCGCGGGTGGTTGAGCTTGAGCTGGGCAAACTGGTTTGGCGAGAAACGTACGATCTTCGTTTCGTTCGCCGTCAACTCCACCGATTGCTGCAGCTTTTCTCCGGCCACTTCGGCGCGCACGAGCGCGGTCACGGGATGATCGGAAGCGTTGCGTAGCTCCGCGCTCAGCGTCAGCGCGGCGGTTTTGTAGTCCGGGCCCAGCTTGGACTGAACGAATGGATGCCGCAGGGAAATGTCCCCGCTGCCGGTCAGAAAGACCTCGCGCCAGATGCCCATGTCCTTATCGGGAGGTGTGGGATTCCAATCCACCCAGGTGAGGCCGAGATCAGTCTTCTCCGGCGCGAACACTTCCACCGCGAGCGCGTTCTGCTTGGCGCGCAGGAGTTTCGTAATGTTGAACTCGTAGGCGCGATACGCCCCGGCGACATCGGCGCTGTCGGCGATCTTCTTTCCATTCACCCAGATGTTGGCGCGATAATTGATGCCGAGGAAATGAAGCCATACTTGACGGCTGGCGTATTCGCGCGGCGCCTCGAACTCCTGGCGGAACCAGTGCGAGCACCGGAACGGGCTGTCCGCGGGCATATCGAGATTGGAAAACGGTTGCTCGCCAGCCAGCACGACGCCGGGAAACTCTTTTAAGTTCATCGCATAGTTTGGGTCCGGCAGCGTTTTGTCGGACACCAGCGCGCCGACAACCGTGCCGGGCACCTCAGCGGAATGCCAACCCTTGGCCGCGAATCCCGGCGTGGAAATCGCCTCACCGGAGGAATGATCCACGCAGGACGACTGCATTTGCCACAAGCCGTGGAGATCGACTTTCGGGAGCTCGGATGAACTCTCCTTGGCGGAAACGAGAGCAGGGGAAAACGCAAACAATGACAACAGGAAAAATGCCACAAGAGTACGGGAGATCAAGCCACGAACGGAAGCCATATGCGCACCTCGAGAGAACCGCTGGGCACGATATTAAACCGTTTCAATACAAGGTTCCACTAAATTCTGAGCGGGCCCGGGAACACAACGGCGGGACCCAAAGCGGCGGCGTGCTAAAAAGTGTCGCCGGCGATTTCGGGAGAGTGCGGCTCCCAATCCGATGGCGGGAAAGCGACGCGCCAGAAGTTTGGCGCAGGCTTGACGAATTCGATGCCCACCTCAGTTCTTCCATCCGGCGCGGGGTCCGCGCGAGCGACGCGGCAAAGCTGCTCTTCGTTGGTCTCCGGGTTTTTCAGGATGATCACCTGCCCGACCGTCACTTTCAGGGACAGGTAGATCAAGCCGCCGTGCGCGTTCACCACGGCCGTGTGCGTCAATTCGGAAACGGGCTTCTTGTCCGGGCCGCGGCCAATCACCTGAATGGGGATGCGCAGAAGTACGCGCTGGCTGCGGCGGCGATTGCTCATCGGAGCAAGATTGGAAGAGAGAGAAGACATAAACTCCATCAGTTGAATTCAGTTATGAAGTGCGGGAACGCGCGCGTCAAGAGGCGGAAAGTGCCGGGTTTCGCGCGGAGAGAGGATGGTCCCGGAGGAAATACGACGATCCGGCAAAACTGATTGAGTCTGAAAAAGCCTCCACGGCCGGCCTGGCATCGGTGGCCGTGCCGGATCTCCGATGAGAACACTGTCCACCGCAACATCTTCGCCCCCGCTCGCCGGACTACCGCGTGGCAAGCAAGCACTCGGAGCCGATGAAGAGCATTTGAGAGCGGGAAGTACTGCGAAAAGAAAGCAATGTTCCTTTGGACAGCAGCGTTTTTTAAGTGTACACTTAACTCAATGAATTGTACGGTTGAAACGAGGCAAGGAACATGGCTACAGCCACTTTGAACGTCAAAAGGGTGACCGCTTCCAATCTGCGGGACAGTTTGAAAAGCTACCTTAAAGCCGCCAAGGATGACAAGGTTGTCCTGATCGAGAATCGGCGTCAAGCCGCCAAATACCTTGTGGACAAGGACTTCTTGGACAACCTTATGAAGGAACGGGAATCGATCCTGGCAACTCTGGAGATTCTTTTCGATCGTGACCTCACGAATCGGCTTCTGAGCCTCTCCAGAACTATTGACAGAGACCTTGCCACCCGTCGTTTGCTCACCACCGCTGATGTGTTCGGCGAATGACAAAAGGGCGAAAGCAGACTCCGTCCACACCGCCGGCCACCCCGAGCGGTCTGCCCCCAGCGGCGGCTTCGTTTGATCTTAGGTATACGGAAGATGTCGGCAAGGAAATCAAGGGGCTCGACGGAAGTGTCAAAAAGAAACTGCGAAAAGTTTTGGAGAAGAAACTTGCTGCGAATCCCGAGGGATATGGATTACCGCTCCGCGGTCCGCTCGCGGGCTACTGGAAGCATGAATTTGCAAATCATCGTGTAATCTACAGAATCTACCCTGCCCCTCCCACTGTAGTTGTTTGTGCGGTGGGACCGCGCAAGCAGGGTGACGCCGAAGACGTCTACGCACAGTTGCAAGCAGTCGCCAAAACAGGCCGCCTTGCCGAACAACTTGCCTCAGTCATAGACAGGCTAATTACCAAGAAGAAATAGTCCGCTGAACCGCAAGGAAACGTCGATGTCCCTTCTCTGTAGACAAGGTGCCGGCGTTTTTGCGTTTCTGGAGGCCGAAATCTTCCGCCCGTGGATACTCGCCGGAGATACACTGATCTCGTCGTCCAGGCGTCCGAATAAAATGCAGGGAAAAGATGGTCCCGGAGGAGGGAGTCGAACCCACACGGGGAGTGATCCCCGGCAGATTTTGAGTCACGTCTAGTTTGACGCCAGTTCGGAGCTAACCTACATCGCAGAAGTTACTTAGTTTGTGGAAAACCCGATGGTCATTCGCTTGCGTGTTGACGCGAATGGACATGCGGTAACTGACAGTCTGATTGACAGTCCGAGCCAATTGTTAGAAATGTTAGAAAGCAGAAAACGCACTCTGCACGCTACAAGTTCAACGTCTGCTTATCCAGGTAGTGGCAGTCGCTCGCGGGGAAAGAGTGGACGTAACGCTCTGGTAGGACGCCCGTATTCCCGGTATCTTTGCTGGTCCCGATTGCCAAGACCTTCACAAATGTTCCCTCCAGGGCGATCACGATTCCGCGAATGTTGCCTGGAGCCATCACGACATCACCAACCCGCGCCACAATTTTGGTTTTATTGCTGTAGACCGCTTCCACAGAGCACCTCTTCTCCCAAGGCCTGAAAGAATCTATTCGGGGATTTTTGCCCCTAGTGCCTTCGCAAGGGCTTTGATCTGCTGGCCGGTGTTGTAGAAATCCGTCACACCCACCACAGCTCCGCAAGATGAACAGTGAACAAAAGTGAGATTGAAATTACTCCCCTCAGGCGACACCACAGTGTTCTCAAAAGTCGTATTCCCACACTTCGCACAGGTAGGTATAGCCACAAATCCCTCCCATGCGCGGATTCTACCATGCAAGAGTTACAGCGAAAGACTATCACTCACAGCACCTCGCTCCCTCAGCGAATCGCCACCCGAAGCGGAGGCGCTTAACAAAGCCATACGAGCAAAAGTGGTAGCGGCGCGTGGGGGATGAATCGGCCTGAGCGGGTGTAGTATAGACGGCAGGTTTTATGAAACTCAGACCCTTGCTCTTGGTCATGACAATTGCGGGCGCGACCGCTTACGCCCAGCAACCTAGCAGTTTGAAGGATACTTTGCAGTGGATGCACAATTTTGCGGCTGACAACGGCAGCCAGTACACTGGCCAGAAGAATACTGATAACGGACCTTGCGAACTGAGTACACCCAACTGCGAGCAACGGCATGATGTGTCCACATTCGATAGTCAGGGTTGCTCCGCAACAATAACGTGGTCAGTTACCTTGAACTTGAAAGACCTTGGCACTCACACCTACCGATTTTCGCTGAAAGACCTTGACCCCAAGAGCGTGGCCTAGGTGAAAGATATGCCGTTTGAAAATGCGGTCCACGCGGATACAACGAACAGTGTGAAAAAGGTCAACGTGGCCTTCACTCCACCAGCGGGCGTGACTTGGGATAAGTCCCTCGATGAACCACAAACATGGGTTGCGCTCGTCTTCGATAATGGGGACCACGCCAAGCGTTTTGTGGAAGCCTTCAAGCATGCTATTCAACTCTGCGGCGGAAAACGGTCACTATTTTAGAATAGAACCGCGCTCCCGACAGCGGACAGCTAGTCGTAGCGGGGAGACTGTCACCCAGAGGGACGAGATTCGTGTCAAGAATCTGCGCACCCAGGTGCACACTAAATTCGGCATTTTTCAATTGACAACCTCTGCCTGAGCGCCCACCCTTTGTATGTGCTTCTCAGTTCTTAATGGAGGAGCACGTTGAAACCCGCCCGAGCCCGACAGCTAATCAAACAGATCAATAATTGGGGCAGCGTGCTAGAGGCTGTCCAGCGGCTTGTTTTGCAAGCGGTCGGTACCGCTGTGCTTGTCTACGAAGTGATTCGAGCGATATTCCGATAAACCTTCTTTTGCTTTTCCTTCGCCAATGGTAAAATGAGCCGAGAGAAAGGCTTAGGCATGAATTCGTCAACCGTGTCTCGCAACCCAGGCGGGTATCTGAGACTCTTGAAGGACCAGTATGATCTCTTGAAGGATGCCGTCGATGGCTTCTACGAGGGCAAGGAAGCCAAAGCGAATGACGCAGCCGTCCGTATCAGAACCCTCGTTCACAATTCGTCCACGAGTACGGCGCTGCTTTCTCTTGTTGCCCCCGACTACATGGACTTACTCATCTACCACAGGCCGAAAGCAAGCGATCACCCTAGGGCTGTGTTTGTGCTCAAGCAGCCAATTCAGATGAGTGGAGACGGCAAATCGAAATTCATCCGCGACGACTTCACCAAGCCTGACTACAAGCTCGTTCCGCTCAGGCAGTGGTGGACAGAGGATTACCTGGTGATCGGGGCGGTTGGGTCCTCCAAGAAGCAGGTTGTGCTCGACCTGGCGAATAAGGATGGCGGGGCCCACGTGGACCCCGATGTCCCTTTCAGGCATGCGGCGGCCTCGGAGCCTCCGTTGATTTTCGGCCTGAACGAGCACTCTGTTCGCCCGAACCTCGCCCGCAGCACAGCGGCACAGGCTGGCAATGAGCTGTTGGAGTACCTTGAGCGGAATTTCCCGAGCGTAATTCAAAACTGAAAGCGGCGCGAGGAGTCAGTCCCCGCGTAGGCTACAATGCGGAAGGCGGGAGAGAGATAAGCTCTGCTATAGTCGCCGGAGGAGGTCCATCATGGACGAGCAGGAGACCCCGCAAAAAGAGCAATTGGAAGACGGCATGAAAGCGGCGACCGGCACCCGGAAGGAGCCACGCAGCCCGGGTATATCTCGGCGGAAACGAAAGACAGTGAAAACGCCTAGACGGTCACGGCCTCGCGGCGGCAGTCGGCACTAAATCGGGCAGCGCGGAGCGAGGGCGACGAAAGGAAATTACACATGTCGTTGATTGGTTTGGCTGCTCTGGTCGGGTGGGGACTCGCAATCGTATTCGCGGCGTTCTTAGGCTCGTTTCTACCTACTGAGTATTGCATAATATAGTGACATTCGTAGATTCTTGTGCTATGTTCAGAGCATGGGAAACCCAAAAGGTGTTCGGCGGGACTTCGAGAAACTGGAAGAGCGGCGCTTGCTCGCCGCAGGGCT
>Ga0208192_1001381_pt1 | contig 14523 bp, 9 predicted proteins | sample June2015DPH_13_1_2_FD_184711 | JGI IMG/M metagenome (GOLD analysis project Ga0208192, IMG submission 184711) | Peatland microbial communities from SPRUCE experiment site at the Marcell Experimental Forest, Minnesota, USA - June2015DPH_13_150... | ecosystem: Environmental > Terrestrial > Soil >... | reverse complement strand
AACCGAAGAAGTGCAAACTGTACGCTTGGAAAAAAACCATGGCTGGCGCGGACACGAATGAGATCACATACAGCAGCACCGTCAAAACCACCCCTCCCGCCACCACGGCGGCAGAGATGGTCACGGTGTTCCAAGTCAAGCCCGCCGCACTGCCCACAACGATGGCGACCACCGCCGCAATGCAAACCGGAATGAGCAGCGCCAGGATCACCAGAAAATCAACAATGCCGAAGAGCAGCGCGCTGCCGACCGCGAGCGCGATCTTCATCAGCACATAAAGTGCGCAGGCGCCTTTCTCAGCCTCCAGCATAGGGAGCACGCGCCGCCAGCCCTCCAGCACTCCGACATCCTCCAAAGCCATCACCGGGACGACAAAGTCCTTGGCGAAGAGTGCGCCGAGCGCGCTCAACAGAGTCACGCCGGCAACAACCACAAACAGCAGCAGACCGCCGATAATGAGCAGCGCGATGTGCTCGCCGGGCTGATTGAAGATTCCCGCCATCCAGGCGAGATAGACCGGCGCCCCGATGACGATCAGCACCGCCGCGAAGCTGGCCAAGCCGAAACCCATGAGCCAAAGGAAATAGCTGCTGCCCTGCCGTTGCCAGCGCCGCCAACCCGCCATCAACTCACAGCGGCCGTGGAGGACCGTCTCGAACAAGACAAATCGGAATACGGAAGCCACGTAAACGAAGAGCAGTGCCAGCGCGAAGAGCACTGCAACGCCCGTCACAATCCACGGCCAAAATTCCATCCAGCGCGAATCGACCGACTCCGGCCATGAAATGAATTCGACCAGGCCACCGTGACGCCGGCTGGGGAGTTGAAAGTTCAGCAGGCCGCTCGGGCCTCCGCCGCCGCCCGTGAGTTCGCCGGTTAAGAGGCACAGGGTCGCCAGGCGCAGCCAGTAGTCAAAGCGGAAGGGCGCGAAGAGTTGATGCTTGGCCCTCTCCATCGCGGGCGAGATGGCGTCAACGCCGGAGAGTCGAACGAGCACGTTATTCTCCTTTGAGCATCACTGTGCCTTCCTGGGGCGGCCAAGCTACAACGCTTACATTAAACCGTGTTACACCAAAAGTCCACAGTCGGCCGGCAGCGCGAAACTCAGATCAGAAATCCACGTGGGCCCGAAGACTCGGAACCAACACCGGGCCGCGATCGCGGTTGTAACCGGGATTCGAAACATGCTGGAGATCGACGGAAGCGAACACACCGCGCCACAGATGCACCGTGTAGTAGCCCTCGAAGATGTGTTCACGCCCGTAGGTCAGTCCGCCGTCACCTAGCAGAAAACCACTGCCTCCCAGCCTGAGATATTCGCGGTGATCGCCAGAAATGCCGTTCAGAATAAACGCCGTCCCGATTTTGTCCAAGCGACGGCGCCAAGCATCACCCCGCAGGTCAACGCCCATCGTCAGCGTCTGATCGACTTCGGTGTAGGCGAACGATTCCGTTCTTCCGTCGTTCCAACCCCAGCGAGCGAATCCACGGAAGCCCTTGCCGAGAACTTGTTCGGCGTTGAGGCCGAATCCGTACTTGACGCGCCCTTGGCGACGGGTGGCGGTGATGTCGGGTACGGAGGTTTGGCCGGCTCGGAACTCGGCGATAGACTCGCGGTAACTCCCCATGTCCGCGTGGTTCACATAGGAAAGCAGCCGAAGCGCGCCGTCACGATGCGGCAGGAAATGGTGGCGGAACTCTACTTCCATGTTCTCGGCGTGGGCGCGAGTGAAGTTGGCGTCCAGGTTCTCGCCGTTTGCCATCTTGGGCATCAGCGCGTCGCCGAAGCGCGCCGACCAGTTGCGGTCATCATACTCGATCACTGCGCCCCACGTGTACCCGCGCGTGTTCGCGGCATAGTCAAAGGCGCCGTTATTGCAGTCCGTCCAATTCATGAATTGAAGATGACTGTCGCTGCCGACGGAGTTCAAGTCAAAGAAGTCCACCATGCTGAACTTGCCGAATCGCACTTCAAGCCGCCGTGCAGGCAGCTCGGTAGCGAGAGACTCGAAACCGCGCTCGCTCTCAACCGTTTCCCTGCTCAGCGGAATGATCTCTCGAACCATCAATCGCGCCAGATAGGGCGCGGAACCTAGATTGGGGGTGCGGACGATATCGAGGTCTGTGAACCCGCCTAGTCCAGCTCCCTCGCTGAGGCCGTGCCCTCCCGCGCTTTCTACATCGAAGATGAATTCCGTGTGCTTGTTGAGCTCGTATCCCGTGTAGAGGGTGAACACGCGCGAAGTGGCGTGCTGGGCCTCCGGGCTCATGCTGTTGACGCCGCTGTACGCGGCCCGGAAGGCGGGATGATACTGAAAAATCATGTTGGCTTGGCCGGAGATCCAATAGCGGCTTGTCTCGGAATGAGCGACCACCGTCGTGGCTCCTCCGGGGTCGCCCTGAACTGACTCGGCAGCGCTTCCCGTCTCGCCCGTCTGTGAGAACCCAGAGTACGGGTAGAAGAAAATGAAGCTCAGCAGCGCGAAGCGCCAGTGTGCGGACCGAAACGGTTTGCTCGTAACCGAAGAAGACTGTCCCATCGTCTGCGGCTCATCATATGGGTCGTCTGTTACACCCAGGTTAAAATCAGAGGGGTTCACCGTGTCCGTGCTCCTGCCGGAGGGTTCGGCAGCAACTTTTTGCGGCAGCCCAGGCCAGCGCGCGCAAAAGTTCGCTTTTCGCGCCTCGCCGGTTTCTTCCCACTTCGCCATCAGGCGGCCCTCGTGGTCCGTCATCCATTTCATTTGTAGCACGGTCGTTTCCTCCTTTCCTTCCTCTTTCGTTTCGTTTTCGCGTTGCGCTGATGTGCATATGCGCTCCTTTGCCCTTTTGAGCCGGAGAATGGCACGCAAAACGTTCTGCCACCGGCGATCACCCTGGAATTCCAGGAAGCTGCCGCCCCAAAAGGTACCGCATGTTGAAGAACAGGGTCTACATGCGTTACATTCCTTGCGGGCCTTTACTTGTCGCCCGGACCTTGATACCATACCCCCCTAGGGTAGTCAAGCACAATGTCAGATCTGTCGCGAGAAAAATTGGATCTGGTCAACCGCACCAAGAAGCTCGTGGGCCAGTTGGAGTCCGTTGAGCGCGCCCTGACGGAAGACGCGCCCTGCGCTGACGTTCTTCAGCGGCTTGCCGCCGCCCGTGGGGCGATCAACAGTCTCATGGCCGAACTGATGGAGGACCACATCCGCCATCACATGCCTAGAAAGGCCAAGACTTCTGAAGACGCGGCCGAAGACCTGATCGAAATCGTCCGTTCCTACCTCAAGTAGAGCGGCTCGCTGGAGGGCGCAAGTGGCGGGAGCCCGGCTTGCGGCCCTACGCTCTCGGTTCTCTGAGGCGCCGCGCCGCTTCGCTCATTCCTGCATTTGTGCGGGCTCTTTTGCTAAACTGGCAGCGACCCCGCAATGCGTTGCAAGGAGGCTCGAATTGCGCTCACGACTTTTCAGAGGAATGTTCAGTGCTGTTGCGGCCATTGTCTTGTTGCTGCCTTTTGTCTCCACGTCGGCTTCGGTCGAGACTCCCGCGAAGGCCACCGCATCGCGGCGTCCCAAGCTGGTCGTCATGCTGGTGATCGATCAGTTCCGTTACGATTACCTCGTCCGGTTTCGCCCGCAGTTCGCGGAGCGAGGATTCAATCTATTGCTCGCCGGGGCCAACTTCGTCAATTGCCGCTACGACTACGCGACCACCGCGACCTGCCCCGGCCACGCCACGCTCTTCACGGGAGCCTATCCCAACGTTCACGGGATTATCGGCAACGTCTGGTATGACGTCTCCGGCGAGCGCAGGACTTATTGCGTGGCCGACCCAGATACAGCCCTGGTCGGTGGAACGGCAGAGCCGGGGTACTCGCCGCGAAATTTATCGGGCAGCACCATCGGCGATGAGCTGCGCATCGCCTCGGGATTTGACTCCAAGGTCGTGGCCATCTCGCTGAAGGATCGAGCCGCTGTCATCCCGGGCGGGCACACGGCCAATGCGGCATACTGGTACGATGTCCACACGGGGCACTTTGTGACCAGCACTTATTACATGCAGGCCCTTCCCGCCTGGGTCACTCATTTCAATCAGACGCCCGCTGCCCAAGCCTACTGCGGGAAAGAATGGCAAGCGCTGCCCGAGACTCCAGGGCCGGGCGGCCGAACATTGTCTGAATTCGAACCCGAGAGCGGCGCCACCTGCCCCGATGCCAAATTTCTAACCTGGCTGGAAAACACTCCTTTCATGAATGAAATCGAATTGAGGTTCGCGGAAGAAGCGATCCGCAACGAACATCTTGGCCAAGGTCAGGCGACGGACCTTCTCGCCGTCTCCCTCAGTGTAAACGATTACATCGGACATGCTCACGGCCCCTACAGTCCTGAAGTCGCGGACACCACCATTCGCACCGATCGTTATCTTGCGGATTTTTTCCGCCAGTTGGATCGATCCGTTGGCCTTCAGAATGTCTGGATCACGCTCTCGGCCGACCATGGCGTGTCCCCGAACCCCTACTTCATCAAAAGCCATAAATTGGGTGAAGGCCAGGCTTCCCTCCAGGCGCTGAAGGATGCCGTTGAGCAAGCCCTCTCCAAGGAGTTCGGCGCCGACGAATGGGTGTCGTACCTCGACGATTTCAGCATCTACCTAAATCGCGTCAGCCTCAAGAAGTACGATGTCAACCTCGGTCGCGCCGAATCGGTGGCTGCCGAAGCTGCCACCACCACGCCCGGCGTTCGTGCCGCGTACACTCACTCCCAACTTGCCACGGGCAATCTGCCCATTTCACCACTGGCTCGGAAGGCTTCAAACAGCTTTTACAACCAAAGGAGCGGCGACGTTTTCCTGATTCTCGAACCCTACGCCGCTCCCGTCGAAGGGGTAACTCGATCCAGCCACGGCGCTCCCTGGAGTTACGATGCGCAAGTCCCTCTCATTTTCTGGGGCTCCGCATTCAAGCCCGGCACTTATGGCGCTCCGAGTCAACCTATCGACCTGGCGGCAACCCTGGCCGTCGCTCTCGAGCTCACTCTGCCGTCAGGAGCGCAAGGCAGACCGCTTGTGGAAGCGCTCAAGTAACGTGGCTTCCGAGCGTCGGCCTCATCTGATCCAAGAAAGTCCTCCGCAGATTACGTTGCCATTGTTACGAGAATGTTAAGGCTAATGGTAATGGTGAAGAATCAGGGCGACATGGACTACCTCCGCAATTTTCGCAAACGTCTTGCCGCTTCGTCGAGTGTGGCGTCGGTCTTGCAAAATGTGAACCGCACTTGTTGCCTGCCCGAAGATGGATCGCTGTAAAAGCTGCTGCCCGGAACAACGGCGACGCCGATGTCCTTCACCAAGTGGCGCGTGAACTCGAGATCGTCCGAAAACCCGAATCCCGAAATATCGGTCATGATGTAGTAAGCGCCGCGCGGCTTGAAGCATCTGAAGCCCGCCTCTTCCAGCGCCGCGAGCATTCGGTCACGCCGCAAAACGTATTCCGAGCAAAGCTTGTGGTAGTACTCCTCGGGCAATCGAAGCGCCGTCACGCCCGCTTCCTGAAATGGCGCCGCCGCGCCCACGGTGAGGAAGTCGTGCATCTTGCGGATGGCATTTGAAATCTCGGGCGGGGCGATGGCGTACCCGACGCGCCAGCCGGTCACGCTATAAGTCTTGGACATGCCATTGATGGTGATCGTCCGCTCGCGCATCCCGGGCAGCGTCGCCATCGAAACGTGGCGCGCGCCGTCATAAACCAGGTGTTGATAAATCTCATCGGTCAGCACGTAAGCGTTGGCCCGCTGCGCGTGCGTGGCGATGGTCTCCAGTTCTTCGCGGGTAAAGACCTTTCCCGTGGGATTGTTGGGCGTATTCAGAATGCAGGCGCGCGTGCGCTCCGTAAACGCCGCCGCCAGTTCCTCTCGGTCAAACGTCCAATCGGGCGGACGGAGCCGCACGAAACGCGGGACGGCTCCGCAGATGATGGCGTCGGGCCCGTAGTTTTCATAGAACGGCTCGAAGACCACCACCTCTTCGCCCGGATTCACGACGGCGAGCAAAGACGCGATCATTGCCTCCGTCGAGCCGCAGCACACCGTGATCTCACGCTCCGGGTCGATCGCTAGACCTGAATCCTTCTCCCATCGCTCGGCAATAGCGCGGCGGAACTCGCGCGCGCCCCAGGTGATCGCGTACTGATTCACGTCCGCCCGAATGGCGCGCACCGCCGCCTCCTTCACCTCGCTCGGAGCCGGAAAATCCGGGAAGCCCTGCGCCAGATTCACCGCGCCGTGTTCCATCGCCAGGCGCGTCATCTCGCGAATGACGGACTCGGTGAACTGGCGAGCCTTGTTCGAGATACTCTGAGGCATGGCGGCACTCGGTCAGGCAGAATTATGAATTATAAATTATGAATTATGAACGGCCATGGCCATCAGTAGTGGATGTTCATAATTTATAATTCATAATTCATAATTCATAATTTTTCAGCCGCACTTCTTGAAAGTGGGCGCCCCCGTCATCAGCCGCCGATAGATGCCCGCGTCGCGCAGCACTTTTTCCACGTAAATCCTGGTAGCCGGGATGGGAATCGATTCCAGGAACTCTGCCGGATCGCTGAACGAGCGTTCGCTGAGCCACGCGCTCACCCGATCCTCGCCAGCGTGATAAGCGGCCATCGCCTGCTCGAAAACTCCCTGATTCACATCGAGAAGATGTTGAAGATAATCGCTGCCGAGGCGAACGTTATATACGGGATCGTAGAGCCGCTTGGCCGTCGCGCCGCGACCGCCCTTGCGCGTTCTGGCGGTCGGCACCAAGAGTTGCATCAGGCCGCGCGCATGAGCAGGCGACACAGCGCGGGCGTCGAAGGCCGACTCCTGGCGAATCAATGCCATCACCAAATAAGGGTCAATGCCCCTTGCCTGCGATTCGCGTTCCACAACCGCCCAATAAGCGGTCGGATACAACAGACTCCAGATCTCCGCCGGAAGCTGGGAGAAACGGTAGTCGTAATAGAACGGCACGGCCTTGCTCGCTTCGAGCAACGATGGATTGTAATCGCCCTTTTCCGCCTCGATTCGGCTGAAGGCGATGAGCACGCCGTTGGAGGTTGGCCGCTCGCGCAGCACCGTCCGGAGGTACTGCTCGGCCAGATGATCCAGGCTGAGCAACGTCAGCGTAAAGTACGGCCGCAGCGCGGCAACGTTTTCGCGGGACTCGCAGACATCGACAGGCGCCGGCGGCAAAGGCACTTTCCTGCCCAGATCGTCGGCCAACGATTGCGGGTCGTGAGCCTCTCGAACCGCCAAGCCTGATTGCAGAGTCGTCGACCGGCGCCTGGCCGCCTCAGCGTAATACGACTGCGCCCACCGGCTTTGAACCAATCCATAGAACGCGCGCGCCTCGCTCACATCTCCGCTCTGTTCGGCCAAGCGACCCAGCCAATAGAAATCTGCGAGCACGTGCGGCGAGTCGGGATAGCGCGTCGCATTGTCCACCAAGGCTTCCCGCGCCCCTGTCCAGTCCTTCTGAAGGTAATACGACCACGCCACTCGCCAATGGGCCTCTTCGCCAAGCTGGGTTTCCGGAAAGAGTTTCGCCAGCGCCTCGTAATAGAGCGCCGCAGATTTCCAATCGCCTTGCCGGACGAGATGATTTCCCGCCGCATCCAGAGCCTCCGCGTGAGACGGCGAATCGGAGTAATTCGCCTGGAGCGTTTCGAGCGCCGAGTCCATCGCCGTCCGGTCGTCGCGCTGGATGTTCGCCTCGACGAGCGTCGCCAAGCGCTCTGCGTCTGCGGCCCGATCTGATGGGAAATTGGTCTGAAGGCGGGCCACAGCTTCTTTGCCGCGCTTCAATCGCACCAAGCAGCGCGCTTGCCCCACCTTCCAGCGCGGCGCCCATGGGCTTGCGGGATTCTGTTTCAAGAGGGATGTGTATTCCTTAAGGGCGTCCTTGTACTCCGCGTGGTCGAGAAGCGCCTGCGCGCGGCGGGAGGCTAATTCCGGGCTGACCAAAGGAAGATGAGCGTCGCCGATTTCCGCGCGCAAGGCGGCGAGCGCGACGCCCGCCGCCTTGGCCTCATGGGACGTCGAAAACGTGTAGTACACCTCTTGGTAAACTCGAGCCGCGTCCTCCAAGTTTCCGGCGCGACGCTGCGCCTGAGCCAGCAGCAGATCGAGGCTCGGCCGATGCCGCGTCTCAGGCTCGCCATCGAGAGCGCGAATGGCGTGTTCCGGTTCGCCCGCCAGAAGCGAGGCGTTCACAATTAATTCGAGAGCGTCGAGTTTCAGAACGCTTTCCGGATGCCGCGCGCTGAATCCGTCCAGGCTGTCTGCGGCGGCGCGGCCCTGATGCTCTTCGTACAGCGCGGCGCCGCGATAGTACTCAGCGTAATCCACGAGCGAAAAGCTTGTGCGCTCCGCCGACTCGAAGTCGTCCGCCGCCGGCGAGAATTCGCCGGCCTCATATTCCTGATAGCCGAGCGCGAAGTAAGCCTGGCCGCGCATCTCCGCGTCGGCCACGGAGGCCGCATACTCGCGCAGCGCCGGCCAACCGCGCTTGTTCTGCGCCGCCGACGCGAGCGCCCGCAGCCAATCGAGTGGCGTGGCCGTCTGAGCCGAGAGAGAGAATGCGCAAGATGCGCACGCCACGACGACGGCAACAACGGCAACCGCCCAACTTGCGAGCGCCGGGACTTTCTTTGGGAATCTCACGCCGATGGACCGGGATATTCTGGACCTAAGAGGGAGACATCGCTGTTCGCCAGCAGCCGCACCAATTCATCGTGGAGAAAGTCGACGTGGCTGGCCATCGGCTTGGAGAATCGTTTCTGGTACGTTTGGCGGCTGCGGTCGATGTCCGATTTGAGCCGCTTGTAGAGGTCCTTGTTCTTTCGTCCGTCTGTCACTTTGGCCTTGTTGTAGAGTTCAATCTCAGAGACCAGAAGCTTGGCGAATCGCTTGGCGTCTCTGTGATACTTCTGCTCTTCTTCACTGAGCTGCGAGACGTCGAAACCGGCCGCGGCGGGCGGCGCCGACGGAGGTGGCGCAGCGGAGGGCAGTGGCTCCGGCGCAGCAGGCGGCGGAGGCGGTTCCTGAACTGCCGCGCTGCCCATCGCCTGAGAGCTGGCGGCTGCGGCTTGCGCCGCTGGCTGCTGCAACTCCGCCTGCGCTGACTCCGCTACCGCGTGGACCGCTTCCGGCTCGGCGACTTCTGGCTGTTGAGCTTCCGGTTCTGCGGTCTCCTCTTTCGCCGTCACTTCCGCGATGCCCCCGCTCAGGGCCATGAGCCGGTCGAGCTGGGCGCCGGCGAACTCAGAGAGAATCTTCAACGCATCCACGGGCAGCGGCGCCGCCTTGCCGCCGGCGTCCAGGTAAACAATGGCCGAGACCGAACCGGCTGATCGAATGGGCAAAAGCAGGATTTGATCCTCGCGCCCCGGCTTGAATTTGTCGAGGACGTTGCGGTTCTTCTTCAATTGGTCGACGCCCGCGTCCACATGGCCGCCGGTTTCGAAAACCTGCCGGAAAGGCCCGTCCTGATTGAGCGGCACGGCGATCGAGCGGAGCGCTTTTTCGGAGAGGTCCGCGAAGCCGCGCGCCGACGCGCCCCAAGCGGCTTTGCCACGCACGTCGAAGACCGCCGCCCGCACCCCCAGCTCTTCGGCTTCCTCGGTGAGAACTTCCAGAACCTGTTCCGGCAGCGTGGCGGTAATGAGATTCCGCACCGACACAAGCAGCTTGTCCAAAGGCGCGACCACCGGCGGCGGCTCGTACTTCGCCAATTGGTCGAGCTGTTGATCGACCGCTACCTTCAGACTATTTTGCCGTTCTCGCGCTTCCCCGAGCGACTTCTCCGCCAATTGCCGGAGCTGCTGCTCCGTTTCCTCCGCCAGCGCCTTCTGGCGCTCCCGCAACTTTCCCAACGCATTCTGGAGAATCTCCAGTTGCTCCGCGTGCGCGCTGATTTCCTGCTTCACTCGCTCGCGCGCTTCCTGAAACAACTTCTCAAGATTCTCCAACTGCTGCGCCTGCGTGACAACTTCTTGATTGATTCGCTCGCGAGCTTCAGCAACCAAAGCAATGATTGGATTGAGCGCGGCTTCCCCCACAGTTTCTTCTCCTCTTCACCTCGACCATTTGCGAAAACTCATTATGGTATAGGCTGCGAAGCGAGTCAACCTTGGATTGTCCCATTGTCCGTCGCCATTTGTCCGTTGTCGGTGGGAGTGCGCCGGTGACGGCCTGACTTCAGCAACAGGTTGCGCGTGAAAGCGTGCGGGCTTGTCGTATTCCATTTCCCGGGCGGCCCGACGGGACGGGCGAATACCAGCCGACGGCAATCGGAGTTATCCGAAATCTCAAGGCATACTATCAGCAATGATACCTATATGGTAAAATATGGGCAGCTTGAAAGAGCTCAATTCGAGCCTTTTCCCATCAAAACAGGCTCAAAATTGGCTTCGTATTTGGGTTCGTTCCAAATCGACTCCCTTTGTTTTCAACAAGATGGTGGCTTCGAACCTCATTTTTTAACATTTTTTCTCCCACGCCACCCCTAGGCCGCCATTTCTTACTTCGAATCTCCATTGCCTTCCGATGCAACACATTCTAGTCTGAGCAATTCCTCTCTCATAACCAAAGATAAGTATACACCCGTTTTACTAGATTGGCAAGTCCTAATTTCAATCTTTGACGATGCTGAAAGTATCTTGTTTACCGATCGGCAACATCACGCCGTCGCACTCCGTTCATGTCAGACCGACATGGCAGAGCGAGGGATCCACTTGCCGCGCCATCGATTCCACATCCAGCGGCAAGCCCAGGAATTCTGCAACCCTCCGCGCCTCGGCGGCTGGGGCTTCGAGTAGCTTGTGATACTCCACCGGACACGTCGTGATGAATTTCTGTGTGCTCAGCCATGCTTCAACCTGCTTCAAATGGGCATTCAACGCTGCGATCATTGCCTCCTCCCCAAGCGCCGCTCCCTTCGTTCCGAGCTTTTCGATCATCGCCGCCTGCGACCGCACGACCTCCGCCAGCGGACGGCGCATGAAAATCACCCTGTACGTGTATCGGGGTTGAAGGGCAAAGAGCAGGGACGAAATGACCTTTACGGCCTTTCCTTCCGCCTGCGCGACTGAGTCCGGCTCCTGGAGAAGGCGTTTGGCCGGCTCCCATTCGAAGTACCCTCGGGGATTGTTCCCATCAGCCGGGCGAAGGTTGTCGGCGAGGATGGGCATACCGCCCGCGGCGAGCATCTGCATCATGAGCGACGTGCCGGAGCGTGGTACGCCGGAGACAACGGTAATCAATTGGCCGCCTTCGCCGCCCTTGCGGTCGTTGCCCCTGCTGCCTTGGCTTGGCGCTGCTTCCAGATCTCGCTGAAAGCGAGGCGATGTTGCTGCGCCATGGCGCGGTCGCCGCCAGGCCTGGCGTAGATGGCGGCCAGCCAGCGGTGGGCTGCTGCCAGGCCGGGCATCATCGAGAGCGAGGTTTCAAATGCCACGGTCGCGCGATGGAAATGTCCCAGGCGAGCCTGCGCGGCGCCAAGAACGTAGTGGCCCATGGGCAAGAAGTGCTGCAAGCCGACGGCCAGCAGAGCCTCTTCCGATGCGTCCTCGTTGCGCCGTTGGCGCAGGCGTACGGTCGCCAAGCCCAAATGCGCGTGCGGACTGTCACCGTCAATCTCCAGTGCTTTCAGAAAAGCCCGCTCCGCATCTTGCGTCCTTCCCATTCGGAAGTAAGTATCGCCGATTCGCAAATGTAGACTGGGAAGGTGCGGATCTACCTGCTCAGCGCGCAGCAAACACTCGAGCGCCGCTTGAACATTTCCCTCTTCAAAATGGATCATGCCCATCAGCCAGTCAGCCCAGGCGGGATGCTGTGTAGGCTGCGGCGCGGCATTCTCTGCCGGCGCAGCTCCGCCCTGCGGCGGCTCCGGCGACTTGGCTCCGGCTTCTGTCGCTTTTCCTGGCGATGCGTGCCCCCTCACCCCCGGCCCCTCTCCCCCAGGGAGAGGGGAGCCAACGAGTTCTTCTTTTTTGTCGCCCTCTCGCATGGGGAGAGGGTGTCCCGATCTGATCGGGACGGGTGAGGGGGTTTCCGGTTTCTTAGCATCTGCGGCGGCCTCACCAGGGGCCTCTCCGTAAGCCGCCGCCAAGTCTTCCGGCTTGGGCGGCTTAGGCGGATTCTTGATCAGGCTCTCGATAATCGTTCTCGCGTCTTCGTTGCGGCGCAGCGAGTAGTAGCACTGCGCGAGGTGTTCCAGGAACCGGGGTTCCTCGGGCTTTTCTTTCGCCAACTCCTCGAACAGCGGCAGTGCCTTGGCCGGCCGCCCGGAGTACAGGTACACTCGCGCCAAATTATATTTCGACTCGCGAACCGCCGTTTCGATGGCCTTGGCTTGGTTCTTATCTGGCGGCTGGATGTAGCCGAGTGCTACGAATTGCTGTAGGACAGCTTGCGCCGCAGTAGGGTCCATTCGCAAATCACGAGGATGCATGCCGCACTCGCCCGGCACTCGCTCCCAACTCGGAATGCGCTCTACTTCCGGCGGCTCCTCGAACGCCGTCACCACCACGCGCCCGTCCATGTCCTCGCCCACCGGCAGACCGTAAAGCGTCAGGATGGTCGGCGTGATGTCAAGCAGCGTGGCTCCGTAAACTCTCTCGTCCTTTTTGATATGAGGCCCCGCCAGACACAGAATTCCAAACGGCCGGTGCTGCACTGCCGGCCCGGCGGGTTCGCTTGGAATTCCGCGGGGGCGCAAGTGGTCAGAGTGGAAACCGTGGTCGGAAACCAGAAGCACCGTGGCGTCCGGCCCCGCGAGTTGGAGAAGGCGCGCCAGCAGCATGTCATGGAAACGGTAGGCGCCGTTCACCACGTCTTTGTACATCTCAAACTGGTCCTCGGGGATTCCCTCCATGCGCGGGGGATGGTAGTGCATGAACCCATGACAGAAATGGTCGATACCATTGTAATAGACCGCCATGAAGTCCCACGGCTGCGTTTCCAAAATCCAGGTGGCCGCGTTGTGAATGGAAAGGTTCTCGGAGAGGGTTTTGGCAAAGCCAACCAGCCGCTTGTCTTTTTCCTGATCGATTTTGGCGGCATTGGGAATAAAGGGAAGAATCGCTGCCGGCTGGAGTTCGGCGGGATGCAGGCGCAGTTCGGCAAGTTTCTCCCGCATGTTCTCGGGATGCACCGCGCCCGGGGGAAGCGGCCACTCCTTATCGAGCGGCGCCGTCGCGTAGGGATAAATATCCGAAACCGAAATGCCGTTAATCGGTTCTGCCGGGTGTCCCGCAAACCAGCCGAGCGCATGAGTGCGAAATCCTCTTTGGGTCAGGATATTCCAAACCGCCTTCACCTTGCGCGAAGTGCTGGAGACGGGCCGGACCTTGCCCGTTTGCGTGTCCGGTTCCGTGAATCCCAAAATGCCGTGCTTTTCCGGCCTCATGCCGGTGGCGATGGAGTTCCACAGCATGGGACTTAGTATGGGCTGGAGCGTGGCCAGATTGCCCATCACGCCCCGATTGATCAGCTTCTCGAGGGTGGGCATCTGGCCTTGGTCAATCAGAGGCGTGGCAATTTTCCAGTCGGCCGCGTCCCAGCCGATCAGAAGAACTTTATTGGCGAGTCGTTGTGACACAAAGGATGTCCAATGTCAGTTGTCCGTCGATTCTTCTAGCAGGCTGATGGAAAATGGTGCGGCGCAATGTCATTCCGAGCCCTTCGCTTGTCATCCTGAGCGAAGCGAAGGATCCTTATTATTGCCGCTCAGGGGTAAACTTCGCGAGGAATCTCGCTCTGTCAACCGGGTACTTACGGGATTCCTCGGGGCGCAACGGGCCACTGACCACGGACAACCGACAAAAGAGATTAACGCAGACCCAGGGTAAAACCTACGCTGCTTTCTTGCGTCGCCAAATCCCCAGACCGGCAGCGCCGAGGGCAAGTAGGCCGAGGGTTGCGGGTTCAGGTGAATCGGTTGTCTGGCCAGTCAAGATCTGCCTGCCGGGCACAGTCTCCTCGTAAACAGGTCCAATGGTGCCCCATACGGAGGCCATGAAAGGATTAAACTCCGCAGCGTGGTGTGCCTTCACATGTGCCCAGCCGTAGTAATCTCCCGGGAATCTCAGACCGATATAACCAGAACCAGGGTCACGCCCGCCTGCGACGCCGGACGTGTGGCACCCGTTGCTAGTACAGATGGTTAATCGATACGCAAAGGCGGTGCCAAGGCTGAAGAACGAAGTGAACTTTCCTCCGCCCACCGGTATGCCCTTTCCCAGCAGCGGGCCGAACTTTATTTGCACGGACCCAAACCCGAGAAAGGCATAGGCAGAGAGACTTTTGAACTCGCCTCCATTGCGCCAGCCGCTGCTGGCGTAGGCGAAGTCCGAAAGAAACAAACCAGGCGCAACGAAACCACGGGTTGGGGTTTGGTAGTTGAATGGCGATGATATGGGAATGATGCTGGCATCAGCAACACCCGGAGCAGCCAAGGCGACCCCCGCCACGCCTGCCGCCAGCACGTAAGCCT
>Ga0208192_1001379_pt1 | contig 14558 bp, 15 predicted proteins | sample June2015DPH_13_1_2_FD_184711 | JGI IMG/M metagenome (GOLD analysis project Ga0208192, IMG submission 184711) | Peatland microbial communities from SPRUCE experiment site at the Marcell Experimental Forest, Minnesota, USA - June2015DPH_13_150... | ecosystem: Environmental > Terrestrial > Soil >... | reverse complement strand
GGACTGAAGACGCGGTAGACGTATTTGTTGGAGTCACCGTCTGAGTAACTGTGCTTGTGACAGGTGGAAGGGTTGTGGTGACAGTGGTTGTCATTGTTACATTGCCACCTATCTTGATGAGGACTACTGTGAGAGTAGTCGTTGTCACTGTCCCTGTCTCAGTCTGAGTCTGGGTTTGAGTTACAGTGACATTTTGAGTTTCTGTCTGAATCTGTGTAGTTGTCACTGTAATTGGCGAGAGCGTCTTTGTGTGAGTCTTAGTCTGAGTTGTGGTCTGAGTTTGGGTTAGGGTTTGGTTCTGAGTTGTCGTCTCTGTCTGAGTTAGGGTCTGGTTCTGAATCACAGTCTGTGTCTGAGTTTGGGTGATAGTCTGATTCTGTGTTGAGGTCTGAGTCTCGGTATTGGTTTGTGTCTGTGTCACTGTGGTAGTGGTTGGTGTCGTCACTGTAGACGTTGCTGTAACTGTTACCGTCTTAGTTGGGGTGGTGGATGAAGTGGTCGTGCAAGCCAATACAGGAGCAAGACTGAGGGTCAACGCAAGAGCGATGAGCGTCAGGACTATGGCGTAGGATGCGAGACTCTTCGACCTCATAGCATATCCCTTGCTTCTAGGGTTTATAAACATTGTGGCTATATGAACCAACAAATTAATCGCACGTTATGGTCTTGGTATATCTCTCCCAAGACACCCATAAGAGAGAAGACCACCGACCACCCCTTCACTATCTCCTTGACTTTGAAGACTTGGGCGATTTCAGAGGGCCGAATCCAAGTATCGAAGTGCGCCCATTCCTTGTCCTTGTCGTAGTCAAAGGCCACTTCGTCAGAAATGTCGTGCGGCATACCCCTGTTGCTGGCAATGGGCTTGACGGCCTTAAGGTTGTCCACATCGAACAGGACGGCGGTTACGTCTGGGGCTTGAGGGATAAGGGCTGTGATTCTCATGACAGAGTGCCAGTAGTTGTCGGCTTCACGGATTTCAATCCAGCCTTTGCAAATCTTCACAAGAATCTATACTTGTGTAGGATTTTGGACTATATAAACATTTTATAAACCTTCTATGGAGTAAACTGGAAAAAAAGAGAAAGAGGGCTAGTTGTCTATGCAGACTTGATTGCCCTCTTTACAAATGGGACGAAGAACCCTGCGGTTGCGCCTAGCGCACCAAGGGTGGCGAGAGGGTTGCCTACAAAGGGTATCTGCGATAGATAGCCCATGAAGTAGCCAACAACGCTTCCGCCGATGCCGCCCACTACGGCAAACTCAAGGGCCGAAAGGATGAACATCACCCTGTCCTTGAGGTAGTCGGTTATCTCTGTTGAGGTTACGGACATAGCATACCCTTCGATTCCATGTCTTATAAGGGTTCTCTTTTAAAGGGTATATAGTATATCCCCTATCCTGTAAGAATTGCATCTTTACAACGGAAACTGAAGGGAATTTGCAACTTGAGTGGAGTCTTCTTGGTGCTGTATTCGGAAGGAATTTGGTCTACGCCTTTGATTCCCAAAGCCTTTACCAAGTCCTCTATAGGCCAAGTCTCGTCCACGACATTCAGTTCCACATCATCCACTACATTGGTGATGATGTTGAGGACAGTCCTATCCGACTCCTCTCCTCTATACCATATAAAGCCCAGACCCTCTGCCAGCATCCCCATATCGGACTGCTCGAAGTTGTCTGAAATCTCATCCCCGTAGTCGCCCTCTGCCGTGAAAGAGGTCTTGAAAAAGACATTGATAGACTTGTCGGCTCCCACAACTACCATGACCTTCTCGTTCTCATCGTTGAGATAGCCAGCCACATCCCCTGTGCTGGCTGTCGGGGTGACAGGGTGCATATGGACTGTGCCTACCAACTCCTCTCCTTCATGAAGTTGCTCGTTAGGCTCCAAAACTATCTCTCTATCCTTGCCAAACTGCTCCCCTACAACTCCCAAGTCACCGTGTTTAGCCTTGATAAGAAAGCCACCCGCTTCGTTGTCGTTGGTCGTGGAGTATTCAATCATCATCATGAGGTCGTTGTAGAGCCTTTCAGGTATCTCAACCTTGTCTGGAACGTCCAGCCCATCGGCTGTAACGTGCTGAGACGTAGGCTCTGTAGGCTCGGCTGGCTCTGGGATGTCAGGGTCTTTATCAAGTTCCTTGTCTGGATTGCTAGGGTCTGGCTCTCCTTTCTCTGGAATCCAATCTCCTGTTTCATCGGTGCAACCTTCACAATCCCCACAATCACAGGGGCCACCATAGTCACAATTAGGGTCTTTACAATCAGGGCCACAACCTTCTGGTTTCTCTTCATAGTTCTCTGTCCCTTTCTCTTCATCCTCATCGAGTTCATCATCGTTGTGCTCGTTCACTGTCTTGTCGTGACGATAGCACCATGCGTTCTGCCCCTCTTCTGGCTTGTAGTGCTTCCCACTCTCGTAGACACCACCCGTCCCATCGCACTTGTCGCAATCAGAGTCACCTATCTTTCCTGTCCCGTTGCACTTGGGACAGTCGAAAGTCCACCCGCCTATCCCTTCCTCATTCTTGGCGTGGCCGTAATACTTCCTACCCTCATGGGTGTGATACTCTTCTACAGGGTCAATCAGTTCGTGACAGAACTCGCACCTGAAGTAGTCCATCTCCTCTTCGCTCCGTTCTAATGGAGAACGGCCAGAAATCACATCGTTCCACAACTCTTCGTGGGCCATGTCCAGATTGTCTATCTGCTTCTGAAGGTTGGCAATCTGAGCCTCATAGCTCTCTATCTCTGTGGCTTTGGGTAGGGGTGGCCCACCTGTCTTAGTCTGTGGGTTTGGAACCTGCTCGTTGAACTTCTCAATGTTGGGATAGTTCTTCTGCCCTACCTTCGGGGCAGGTTCGTGAGGCTCTGCTGGCTGATAGGGCGGTTGCATACTACATGGATTTAGCACTACCGACTATTTAAAGGTGTCAGAAAGAAGAGGCCCAAGCCTTACTTCTGAGGCTTGAGCGCGTATAGAGTCTTGTTCTCTTGGTCGGAGTGGCTCTTATCCAGAAGAGGCAGGACATCCGCAAACGTAAGTTTGAGATTGTTCTCAACATACATCTTCACTTGGTCTTCCGCTACAGGGTTGCCTTTGCCTACAGCGTTCATCCAAGTCTGAAGAGCCGTGAGTTTGGGTGCAGGTATCATCCCTGTGTTTGGTGAGACGAGTGGGTTGGGTAGACCTTCTGGCCCCTCTCCAAGTGGGAACTTGGCCGCTTCTGCCAGCGTTGACTTGGTGATTCGCTCCCCTATCGTCTCTGGAACGCTGTCTCTGATGTCGGAGACCACCTTAAGGTCTCTCACCATTATGACTGGCGTTTGACCCTTGACCTCTCCCTTCACCTTTTGGTCTCTCAAAGCCGTGACATTGCCCTTGATGGCCACAACTTTGCCTATCAGAGCGTTGCCATCGGTGAGTTTGTAACCGAAAGGTGGGAAGTCCAGTATGGCCTTTGTAGTCTCGTCTCCGGCCAGTATAGACCATCTTGGGAGTTTGGTTGCGACTCTCTGTGTGTTGCATCTCTGGCTAGGACAGTCGAAAACGACGCCCTCTTCCATGCCGTCTTTCTTTGTGAAACAAGTCGGGCATCCTATGTAGAAAGATTCGTTCAGAATCCTTACAATAAGGACTTCGGCTCCGTTCACGAACTCTCCCTCTATCAGACCACTGAGGTCTTTCTTTGGATTGAGTTCTGCGTAGACTGTGCGGATTGCTTCTGGATTGCCCTCATATCGCTTGAGAGCAGGGACTTTCTTGAGGATTTCCTCAATCGTTAGTTGTGTCATGGCTTACCCTCTGTCTTGACGCTATTTAAGGATTCAGGCTCCTCACCTGTCCCATGACAGTCTGGGCAAGGGATGAAGTAGGGTGAATGCACTTCGTCTGGGAGAAAGGTGATGAGTTGTCCATGACCACGACACTTCTTGCATTTCAACGCTTCCTTCTTTGCAAGGGCTTCAAGAGTTAATGCAATCGCCTCTATCTCTTCACCTGTAAGTAGGTCAAACTCTCCAAACCTCAGAACAGTTGCAAGCCTCTTCAGTTGCATTTCATCCAGTATTGATGTCTCTATTGCCATGTCTTATACCTCTATATGTGCGCCAAGACAACAGCCACACATCGGACAGTCTGCTAGAAGCGCAACTAAGAAAGCGGCCTCTTCAAAGGAGAGAGCGCATGGATGAATCCTACAAGCGTAATAGGTCTCTTGGTCAGGTCTCATATCCGCATCCCTACGGGACATGGCTTATTAAGGATTCTGTATGATAAGGTGTGGACTCTTGAGGAAGCGATGCAAACGAGATAACGAAACATTCTGATTTTCCAAAAGACCTATCAAAGTATTGCATTTTCTACATAAGAGACCTCTAATCCGTCCAGTCTTATGGTCATGGTCTACATCTGGACTCTTCTCAAAAACTCGGCTACACAAAAGACATCTGTTGTTCTGGACTGAACGAAGTCTGTTATAGTCGTCTAAAGAAATCCCATACCTTGCTTGTAGTCTGTAATCTCGTTGTCTTTCTGGGTGCGCTTGCCGATATTGCTTCTGTGTTTTGAACAACGCCTCTTTCTCGTCTTCTGATAACTTGATATAGTCGGCTCTTCGTTTTGCAGTGATTTCGTCCTTCTTTCCCTCATAGCGTTCTTTATCCTTGAGAAGACTTGTGCTTTTATGGGTTTGATAATACTGTTTGGAATAGAGAACTAACTCTTCTTTGTGCGACTCTCTATACCTCTGATTGTAACTCTTCTTATTCTCTAAATTAGCATAGGGCATATACAGAAATATACACTTTCACTTATTTAAATCTTTCTAAGAAGTTCGTGGGGAGACCGTAAGAATATCTTATAGTCCAAGGGTTCTATGGGCCTCTCATATAGCCTCAGAAAGTCGTCCTTGAAGTTGGTCGGAAACTGGCTATATCTCAGAATCTCAGTCATATTCATCTCAGGTCGGATGGGAACCTTCCAGCGTATCGGGGTAGGGAAGTCGGGGTCTATAGAATGCTTGGTCAGAGTTATGCGACAGATTCTATCCAGACTGATGAAGGTGCGCTTGTCAATCAAATATTGGAGCCAAGTGCTCAAGTTCCAATAGAGCGTCTCCCTATGCTCACGCAACTCACCATAAGTCGTAGGAACTATGTGGACATAAAAGTGGAAGCCCTTGCCAGCACTGAAGAAGAGTTCCATATTGGGCCAGAACCGCTTGGCGAAGAAGCGGCCCTTTTCCCATATAGACTCCAAAGTGTCCTTCTTACCCTCTTCGTTCTCTCGCACATCCATATCAAGAAAGAGCCGCCTTATGATGACATCCTGTTTCTGCTCCTCAGTCCATTCCTTGGTCACGGTTGGCACATAGAACGGGAAGTAAGCGTCATCTACATCGGCCAACTTCCCAAGGATATATTCATAGTAGTCGGCTTGGGTCTGGGCCTTATACCTGTATAACCCTATGTTGTCAGATGGGAAGGTGGAGAAGTCTCTGTCCCACCATTTTCGGCAAGTCTCTAAGAAAGGAAGGCTCATGCCCACCATCCACCTGTCGAGTGCTTCCGCATCTCCTCAATTTCCTCTAAGGTTGGGTTCCTTACAACGAAGCCGCACATCCAACACTTCCATTCGGCAAAAGGAATGTCGTAACTGAGGAAGTCGAACCATATGAATCCATCTGCCGCAATCACAAGACCGTCTGCTCCACATTGAGGACAGTAACCCAAGAAAGGGCTATACTGCCGCCACCAGAAGGGGTCAGGAGAGGGTGTATTCGATACTGGCAATATTTATCACCTTAAGCAGTTCAGCATACTCGTTGGCCTTCTCGATTATGTCGTCCACTATCTTGTCCAAGTCATCCATCATAAGAACGTCTATCTTCGCCAGTTTGGGCAGATTGTCGGACAAGGCGCAGTTCAGAGCACCGCCTCTAAGATGGGGATATGAATGGGCGTAATGGGCTAAGAAGAACGACCTAACCTCTACCGTGTCGCACGCCTCTATCTTGTCATAGAGAGACGGGTCATAGATGGGCTGATTGCAATACGCCTTAATCTTGGGATGGAGCCAGAACTTCTGAAGGGTGTCGGTCAGCCTCTCCTCTAAAGCCCTATAGGTCTCGACCAATCTCCGATGCTCGACATCATCATAGCCCTTGTCCACCAATGGAGCATAGCCACCATAGTTTATGATGCCGAACCTTCTGCCCATAGCATAACTGTTACGACAGAGGAAGCCCAAGATGTCGCGCATAATTGCGGTATGACTTCCAGACAAAGCCAGTGGGTTGGCCGTTATGACTAAGGGACACGCGCCTTGAACCATCATCTCCCCACCGCCACCCGCTACTCTGGACTTTCCAGATTCTAGATGACCCAGAAGGAATCCAGCCATGTTCTCTATGGTCTGGCTCTCTATCTGGTCTATGGCAAGCGCAAAGTATTGGTCAGCGAACAATCCAGCCGCCTTGTCGTCTGTCCACTTGACAGAACCCAACAGGGTGTTCTTAGTGGCCTTATCCACATTCTTGCCTATGAGTTCAAAGAACGTGCTCTTGCCCGTATTAGGTGGCGTGATTTGAAGTTCGTGCGGCTGATACCTCATAACATAGCCTCTTGGCAAAGTGGCTTTGTTGGAGAGGGCCAGAGCAGGGTCTCGGACACAGTTGTATTCTATGATGTCGGCCAGAAGTTTAGTCCACTCTTCCGTCACCTGTCCAGTTGAGACATCGAGCCACTTGCCTAAAGTGAGGTCGTTGAACGAGTAATCCGTCCCAAAGGTGTAAAGTCCCAAGTCATCCCACCCCTTGATTCGTGGGTCGTCTCCTATCCGCTTCGTGATGTAGTCCCTGTCCTTCAGGTCGAAAATCTCATCCAACGCCTTGATGTCCATCTCCATCAGAGGTAGGGAAATCTTCTTGCTGTGGATGATGTTCTTCGTGTCCACGATGTAGACTGGCGATGCAATCGTAGTGGGGTAGGCGATGTAGAGTTTCGCTCCCACGCTAATCGTGATTCCTTCTGGTGTCTTCTCAACATCAGACCTCTGATAGAGGGCGCGAATCTGTTGAAACGTATTCAAAACACGATTGCTCTCAGACATTACTCTATCCCTACCAAACACACTATAAAAGGATTTTGAGACAAGTTGAATATGAATACGGGGTGGAGATGAATCCACCCCGGCGGCCCCGAATGAGGTCATCACTCCCCACTTGTGCCGCAGGTCATTTACGGCGGATGCCTTGTCGGTCTTCCGTCATTCAGTCACTCAGTCGGAACGTGGACGACTCGAAGGATACTATGCGCCCAAGTAAACCGTTACCACAAACGCGGTGGCACAAGTTACTCAGGGTTCCTGAGTGGAGAAACCCCACCCTTCGGAACTTCCCCTTGTCACTCCACCCTATGGTTTTGTCATCTTATAAACATTGCGTCATGCTCGTCTGCAAGCCTTTAAATAGACCGCTTGGCTATAGTTTGTCTATGGCAGAGCCGCCAGAGGAAACACCGAAGCCAGCAGAAGGAAAGGTCGCCACAAGCGAGATGGAAGACCGATTCCCAGACGTAGATGCGCCTCATCTTGAGGCTATAGTGCAGTTGCTCTACCATCTAGGTTACAATGTTGGCGACATCCACAACGTAGACCCCTCTCCCTATGTTGAAGTCGAAGTAGGCCATGAGACATGGTTCATCATGAACGACCAAGAGGCCGATGAGTTCGCAGAACAGAGCGTTGTAGATACCTTTGAAGAGACGGGACAAGAGGGTTTCTCAGTAGAATGGAAGGACTTTGTGCTGAATGAGGACGACTTCGAGACCGCCCTATCCGAATCGGTTGACAATTATATCGAGAACATAAGGGAAGAGCCGTCAAGCGACCCAGAGTTCGAGACCAGACTGGATGAGGAGATGGCCAAGAAGAACGTGGCCTCAGAAGAGGAGTTTGCCGACCAACTCAGAGAGGACTGGCAGGGCAACGACAGCATCATTGACTGGTATATTAGAGAGTTCGGAGACGAAGCCTTCAAACAGTTCGCACAGGTTGATTCCACGAAACTAGCCAAGTATGTCATCGAGTCAGACGGGCGCGGTTCGGTCATCGCTGGATATGACGGAGATGAAGTGGAACTCGGAAAGGACTACTACGCTTACAGAACGAACTAAGAATCCTTAAATAGTGTCAACCCGAAGGTAGTCACATGAAATTCCTTGAGTTAGATGAACCGATGGTTCCCTTCATCATAATGGGGACGTGCGGCAAGAAGCAAACGGGAAAGAGCCTCTACTCGCGTGAGTTGGGCTTCAAGATAGTGAAAGAAGAAGGCGGTGAGATTCTGTGGATTTCGACAGAAGAGCCTACCGACTTCATGTTCACCATTGCAATAGACGAGCATCCGGGGTGGGATAAGGTCTTTACCGAGAAGTATGGCGTTGAGCCAGTGATTCATTGGGTATGGTGTCCGACTGCTGAAGACATGATGCGCTTCATTGGACAAGAGGGAAAGGTCATAATCACCGAAGCAAGCGTGTCCACACCAAAGCCCTTGAAGGACATAAAGGGAGAGACCCCAGAAGACAGAGCCAAGAGAGAGGAAAAGGCAAAGAAGGACGCAGAGGAGAAACAGAAGGGTAGCACACTCGCTTTCAAGACCATCAAAGTGGACACTGAGAACTCGCCTCTGGTCAAGATGCTCAACGCGCACGACATACGCTACATCGTGGTTGACTCCTTCACCAACCCCTTTGACGAACTGATAAGCGGTGGGAGACAGAACTTCAACATCAGAGCGCAACTTGAAGAGACGTTCCTCAACACCATGCAACGCCTAGTCACCAGATACGGCCAATCGGTCAAGAAGAGCACCTATATCATGACCACCAACCACATCACCAACAACCCGACAGACCCCTTCACAGCCACAATGATTGAGAAGGAACTCCATGAGAAGGGTGGTGGAGCAGTGGGTTACAATACCAAAGTGCTGTATGGCTTCAAACCGAAGCAAACGCCTCACGGTGCGAGAGAAGTCTGGGTAATGAGATTTCCGACTCTTCCAGACTATGGCAAAATGTATAACCTTCTCATCACTGATAAGGGCTTTGTCAGAACATCAGCCGCAGAACTCAAGGTCGTGAAAGAAGAGCAAAAGGCTGAGAGACAAGAGGCGAAGGAATCTTGAGCGATGACCCTTTCAACACAGAGATATTCAAGGCCCAATTCCACAAGGAAGTAGAGTCTGGAAAGAGTAGCAGTAGTGGTGGCAGTAGTGAGGGCTATACCTACATAGCGAAACTCCTTCTCACGCCCGTCACAGATGGCCGCAATAGGCTCCTCTGGCTCGTCTTGGCTCCCTACACCATAAGCATCCTGAAGATGGACAGAGAGAGCGCGATAAAACTGATAACAGAATACTTGAAAGGGTGCGACGAACTGAAGCCCTGCCCTGCTGTCATTAGCAAGGTCGAGCAATATGTGGACTATGTGCCGACCATCGAAGGTGGCCTCAAGCCACCCAAACAGGAAACACTTATGACCAACGACCCCGATTTGTGGGCCATCATAGAGAGGGCGATAGGATGATACCATTCGAGTCGGCCAACTACTTCACTGAAGTCGGAAAGGTCAAGATGAAAGTCTACCGGAACGGAGTGATTGAGGTCATAGACCCCACGCCTCTGCCCTACTGTTTTGCGCCGTCCAAGAACGAGATACAGACGCAAGCCAAGATGGAGAGGACGGACTTCAAGACCTTCGACACAGGAGAGAACGTGAAGAGATACACCTTCAACGTGCCTCAGAACGTCAAGTTCTTCAGGAACTTCCAAGAGGCGAAGAGCGTGTCCGTCTATGAGGCCGACAAGAAGTATGTAGGAGTATGGATGCTGGACAACGATTATGTATGTGGTGATTATCCGAATGTGGCTTCATGGGACACAGAAGAGGACGACTCAGGAGTGAAGCCAGACCCAGAGACGGCCAACGTCCCGATAACGGCTATAGGCATCATCTACAAGGGACAGAAGTATGCTTGGACAGGGCTAGAAAAGGGCATCCTACAAGGCGCAGTGGACTTCATCGGAGAGAACAAGATTGGTCTGATGAAGGGTTGGAACAGCAAGTTCTGGGACGTTCCCTTCTTTATGAAGAGAATGGCCTACAGCAACGTGCGATTCGACTACAATTCGACTAGGTTCCTAGACCTCTCGCTGGCCTACCGTTTCATGGAGAAGAACTTCCGAAGCCAGTGGTCTTTAGAGAAGGTGGGCAAGAGGTTCTTTGACATGAAGAAGCCCTTTACCAACACAAGGCTCAGTCTACTCCCAACAGAGCAACTGAAGGAGAGGGTGCTGTGGGATGCAGAAGTCACAGAAATGATAGACACGGCCAAGAACTTACTAACCAACGCGCCCAAGGATTATAGCAAGGTCTGTATCCAGATGGCGAAACAGGGTCACATCTTCCCAGACCAAATCTTCGGAGTCCACCCAATCAAGAAGACCATCACAGTCACCCCTGTCCTTGACCAATACTTCTTGAAATATGCACACAAACTAGGATATGTATTGCCCTGCAAGAGTGGATACAACCAGAGACCCAAATATACAGGAGCATGGGTCGAAGTCTACGAGAGAGGGTTCTTCGACAACGTGCTTCAGTTCGATGTTGATTCCCTGTATCCCAACGTGATACTTGCATACAAACTGGCCCCGCAAGGCCACTTCGACCTCATAGAACCTATAGTCCGTGACCTCTTGGCTGGCAAACGCAATGCTAAAGACAAGGTAGAAAGGTGGGCCTACAAGATTTCGGTCAACGCCCTCTACGGCATCTTCGCCAGCACCTTCTACAGATTCAAAGCGGTAGAGGTCTCAGACCAGACCTGCTTTCATGGAAGAGACATCCTCACCCACACGGCAGAGTTCCTGAGAAGTCTGGGCTATGTGGTCTACTACATGGACACAGACTCCATCTTCGTTCATGGAACGTGGGAAGAGAGGGAGACCATTCACAACCTAATCAACGACTTCGTGAAGCGCACCTACAACATGGACAACATCAAGTTCGGACTTGAGAACCACTGGAAGGTGATAGGGTTCCCCAGAAGCACAAAGGGTGAGAAGGCCAAGAAGAAGTATTACGGCATAGTCCACAGAGACAAGACCGGAGAAGTGGTGAATAGGTTTGAAGAGGCCGGGATGGAGACCCTTAGAGGAGATTGGACTGAACTGGCCCAGATGCTTCAAGAGGCTCTGAAGAAGATGCAAGTCAACGGGGTTCCAAAGGAGAGGATGCTGAACTTCTATGAGGTAACGAAGGTCAACCTCTACAAAGGGCGGTATGACCCCTTGCTAGTGCTTGAGAAGCACATGAGCAAGGATGTCTTAGAGTATGGAAAGGAGAAGATGGGCAAGTCTGGAAAGATGCACAAAGCAGGGATTCCACAGCACGTTAAGGCTTTCAAGAATGCCACTGAGACAGGGTGGGTTCCCAACGACATGGTGCAATATGGGGTCGTCCAATACTACATGACAGGAAACAACATACCGAAACTCATCAACCTAGTCAAGCCCGGAGAGATAGACTACCAGTGGTATGTCACGAAGCAGATTGACCCCATCGTGTGGAGACTTGGCATCATCGAAGCCATCACCAAGTATAAGAAAGAGAAGCCAACCAAGGAAAAGACGAAGCAGACGACCCTCTAGTTTAGGTAATGTAATAGGTCTCCACTGGCTGTTGGTCGGCCTTCTTTATGGCCTCTTGATTCGTCTTGAAGAACTCGTCCATATCATGGACGTTGAGCATAACCATCTCCAAGTCGGCCTTGTAGTTGGCCAGCAGAAGCCTCTGGTGCTTCACAACGTCCTTTAGCAAGCCCATGAGACCTATGACTAGAAGAGTCAGAACCACGACTCCCACTCCGAATGCTATTGTGCCGACAAGGTAGTAGTCCATATATGGGGATATATCCCCTTCTGGTTTATAAGGATTCTAGTCTATGTGGTTGACAAGAATCCACTCCATACCCTATACGTTGGGCCACTCAATAGAGCAAGGAACAAGACTTGAATGTAGCCGCCAGTGTCGTCCCAAGTGGCTTCAATACGGTTGTCGGAAGGGAACGCGCCGACCACAGGTTGGAACGATTGAACGGTAGACCAGACTCCTGTAGTAAGCCGCACAAGATACCTGATAGTGCTCGTTGCTGAAACAGGATAGAACACATAGATTCTACCAGTTGAGTCTTTGCTGATGGTCGGCCTTGCGTTAGCATCGTTAGTGGCAAGAAGGACTTGCTCAGAGACAAGGGTGTTTGAGGCCGCATCGTATTGTGCATAGACGATGTTGTAAGGCGTTCCTGTTAAGAAGGCCACATGAATTATGTCACCAATAGACACGGCTGTAAACGAAGGGGCATCAGTTATGACATTGGCAGTGGGCGAAATTGGGCTGTTCCATGAAGCCCCATTCCAGACTTGGACATTCATACAGATGACAGAACCATTGAGATAAGTATACACAACACCCACCTTTCCAGAGAGCAGAGGGACGATTACTAATCTACAAACATTGGAAAGGCCAGTCGGTTCATAGTTTGCAGGAGTTCCGTTTAGCCACGTTCCGTCTGAATGGGCGTTCTTTGAGACTATACTACCACCACCGTTACTAGAACAGTCGAGCCAACTCGCTCCTGCTGAGTCTGTTATTGTCATCGGAACACTCGTATTGTTTGTGAACGCAATGGTTTGAGTAGCAGTCCAAGTGATTGTTCCGCCAACAGTCGGTGTCCCTCTTTTCCAACGGATGCCATTCGACCCACTGCCCACAGAGATGTAATACACATAGGTTCCATCGAACCAGACCGCTAATCCAAATCCGCTTATTGGAAACGTCTCTACTGTGGTTGTTGCCGCCCAAGTCGTCCTATTAGATGACGTTGAAAAGACCACCGTTGTTCCGGTATACCAGAAGGCCCACCACAAGCCTTGAGCATAGAACGCCTTTCTCTGATAGCCATCATGGATAGCGAAGGTGTTGGTTGTCGTTCCAATAATGCTCAAATTGGTGATTATGGGTATGACAGGATGCTCATAGTTGTTCACCGCAATCATAGATATGTCCATCGTGTAGTAGTAGGGCTGGCCACCTGTATGCACATCACTAATGTTCGTCACTCTCACTTGTCTTCCAATTCCATTTGCATCTATCAGCCATTGGTCTTGATACCGAAGAGCGTCCAACAGACTCTCGATGTCCTCTCCGCCATACTGAGGAATACCGCCACCATCAAGAGTGAACTGTTGTGGAAGCGCGATAGTCATTGTGAACTCCTTGTTATAAGCCCCAATTATCAAAGAAGTATCAGAATAGGCTTGAGCACGCGAATAAGTCCTAAGTTTGGCCTTTCTTGTTTCATCAAAGGAGATGACCTCTAGATTGAGAGCCGCAGTTCCTATCAGAACGCCAGCAGGGGTGCATGGTTGAATCGAGACCTGCCAATTTAGGGACATTGAGTAAAAGAGGACTTCGGTGGCTTATATATCTATCTGTTCTACTAAGGAATCACAGGACAGGTGAGGTCTATATTCACTTCACTATCCGACTTTATCAGAGAAAAGGAAACATCATACAACTGCTGTCCTTGAGCAGTGAGAGCAAGAGAGTCTGTGGTCGGAATGGGGTTCCCGACCCATCCAGCCTCAGAGTGCCTCTTTACATCACTGAGGTATCCAGTGGCTTGCTGAGTAGGAGTGAGAAGTTCCATAGGAATGCTTCTATACATTTTATCCTCTAACCATCCATAGGCCGTTGTCGGAATCTTCGGTATCATCACAGCCTTGCTCCTACTTGAGATGCCCAACTGCTGGATGATGTCTATATCGTTAGAAACGGTCTGAGAGTCGGTTTTCTTGGGTATGGTGATGTTCAGACTTTGGCCACCCTGATTGATGTAATCGCTCGACCCCAGAGCCACATAGTCTATGACAGCCCCATTGTCGCATGACATCTTGATTCCATAGATATTGGATGCTGGAACGATTGGATAGGTGTAGTGGGTATACAAAGACGAAGCCAAAGTGATTGTGTATGGAGCCATAGTGACCCACACCCCACCTATGAATGTGAGAGGCGTTATAGTGAGAGTAGTCGAACTGCCTATGTTCCTTGCTCTGAGTCGAAGAGATGCAATGATATTGGCTGGAATGGCAACAGGAAAGTCCTTCTCCACTTCGACACTACCCGCAGGAAGATAGAGTTCATCCCCATTCGTAACAGCAGAACTGTGGACAAGACCCATAGCCCCATATGTGACCACCCCACCATAGAGAGGGCTTCCAGTCGTGCTAATTATACTACCAGTATTGGAGAAAGTGATGGCATTTCCAACGGTATTATCCCACCATCCAAGTGTTCCAACAGGAGACCCACTATAGATTGATTGAGACTCATGGTCGGCTTGTCTAAAGGAATCGTCTTTCCAACAGAGCCGCCTTATTTCAAGGCCAAGTGGGATTGTAGTAGAGGCCATTCTCTCACCTAA
>Ga0208192_1001359_pt1 | contig 14706 bp, 14 predicted proteins | sample June2015DPH_13_1_2_FD_184711 | JGI IMG/M metagenome (GOLD analysis project Ga0208192, IMG submission 184711) | Peatland microbial communities from SPRUCE experiment site at the Marcell Experimental Forest, Minnesota, USA - June2015DPH_13_150... | ecosystem: Environmental > Terrestrial > Soil >... | reverse complement strand
ATTTCTGTGGTGGCGCGGGTAAACTTGTAGAGTCTGCCTTTAGGGTCAACAAACGTCAAATTCGCATACGGGTTCACCATGGCGGTTTGCTTGAAGTAATCGAGGATTTTGGGCATTGCTCTGAGATAGTCGCCTTCTAATTGGAATTCGACTATTGTTCCTCGCCAATTATCCTTGTTGATTAGGACTTTGCGGTCGAGAATTATTGGGCGGTTTCTTTGGATGTCCATCATTAATTTGAAACTGTAAATTTTCGCTTGCCCCGTACTCGAGGTCACGTAGGCTGGCTGATGCGTTGTAATTTGCCCGTAAAGGACAGCCATTTTTCCGCCTAAACCGAAGGTGCCGCGCATCTGTTTCAGCTTGTATTTGCTGCCGTAGAGCACTTGCCCAAAAGCTGAGGGAATAAACCGAGGCTGAATTCCACTGCCGTTGTCTTCTACTCGGAGCTTGTAAATTTGTGTGTCTTTGGTGGCTTCTCCCTCGAAAGATAAGCGAATGTAAATTTCTGGCGGAATTTTTTGGCTTTCCGCTGCATCCAACGAGTTTTCCACTAGCTCGCGGATTGCGGCGAATATTGCTCTGGACGGGTTTGTGAAGCCTGCAATGTCTCTATTACGATAGAAAAAATCAGAAGCGCTTATTTCTTCAAAGGTTGCTTGAGCCACTTGCTGCTTACACCACTTGTCCTTGTTTTATTTCTTGCAGATTGTTTAGTATATTTGCTGCTTGTTCTTTAAGTTAACTGCACTTTGGGGAGAAAACCTTTGATTCTGGAAAGGGCTGTAGTTTGATAAATGGTTACTTTTGCCGTAAACATGTATAAATAGCCAGAGATTGGAGTTCAAGCATGTGAAATAAGCATTAATTACTTTTTGGCTGTTTCTGGTTTCGCTTTTGTGTAGTAGTATTCGCCGATTCCTTTCTGGAACATGTCCATTTGGGAGCCTTCCTTGTTTACTCTGGGTCGCATGGTGATTGAGTCTCTGCGGAACGTGATGTTCATTTCTTTGAGGAACATGTTCATGCCTTTTCTTAGGCTTGTAGGCGGATTAGCTAAGCCGCTTACGCATGGTTCGCCGTTGAAGACCATTAGTCGGTCGGCGATGAAGTCTTGGGTTACTACGTCGTGTTCTACTACGAATGCGGGTATGCCATGCGCTTCAACAACCCGCCGCAGGGTTTTAGCCATGTTCAAGCGTTCCTCAACATCTAAGTATGCGCTTGGTTCATCAAGCAGGAACAGGTCGGCTTTGCGGCTAAGGCATGCGGCTATGGCAACTTTTTGAAGTTCTCCACCGCTGAGCTCCATCACGTTTCGGTCCATTAAAGCCTGAAGCCGCAGTGGCTGGGCAATTTCGGTTTTGTACCAGCTGGAGGTAAAGTTTTCTTTAGCAACACTCATAAGCAGTTCTTGAACCGTTCCCGCGTAGTCAGTTGCAATGTACTGGGGCTTGTAGCTGACGGTTAACTCGCCAAGCTTCTGCTTATCATCAGTCTCCTCAAGCCCAGCAAGAATTTTTACGAAAGTGGTTTTTCCTATACCGTTGGGTCCTAGGATACCGACGATTTCGCTTCGCCGTATTTCGCCTGGTTTAATGGCAAGTTTGAAGCCCTTGAAAGTTTTCTTCATGCTGTCCCATTTCAGCAATGGTTCACCTAGGTTAGTACCTGCGGTTGGCGGTTTCTCATGGAAAACGATGGATTCCTTGCGGAACATTATGTTCTCGTCGGGAATGTAGCCTTGCAAGTAAATGTTAATGCCCGTTCTGACGCCATGCACGTGTGAGACGACACCGTAGACGCCTGGTTCCCCGTAGAAGAGGCAGATTTGATCGGACAAGTAATCGATTATGGCTAAGTCATGTTCCGCCACAATTATGGTTTTTTGCAGTTCCTTGAGGCTGCGTATGGCTCTTGCAACCACAAGCCGCTGCTTCACATCCAAGTAGCTTGACGGCTCGTCAAAAAGGTAAACATCTGCCTCACGGCTAAGCGCTGCAGCAACCGCCACACGCTGAAGTTCTCCACCGCTCAAAACCTCCAACGGTCTATCCCAAACTTTTTTGAGTTCAAGCTCTTCAGCCAGAGGGTCTAGTTGTTTTCTTTCATCAACTTTTTCTAGTAGGTCGCCGACTTTTCCAGTGACCGCTTTGGGAATCTTATCCACATACTGCGGTTTGCTGCTGACTTTGAGTTTTTTCTCGCGCATCTTTTGGAAGTAATCTTGAAGGCTTGAACCCCGATAATACTGGATAATCTCAGGCCAGTCTGGCGGGTTATCGTACTTGCCAAGGTTGGGTTTGATGTCGCCTGAAAAAACCTTAAGCGTAGTGGTTTTGCCGATGCCGTTTTGTCCAAGCAAACCCAGCACCGTTCCCGGCGCAGGCATGGGTAAACGGAAAAGTTTGAAGCTGTTTGTACTGAACCGGTGGCTACAATCCTTTTCTAATTCGTCTGGCAAATTGACGATGCTGATGGCTTTGAAGGGACATTTTTTGACGCATATTCCGCAGCCGCTGCAGAGTATCTCTGATATGACTGCTTTGTTTCCTTCGACCCTTATGGCTTCCACTCGACTCCGGACCATGGGGCAGAAGTTAACGCAGAGTTGGTTGCATTTTTTTACTTTGCATTTATCTTGGTCAAGTACAGCGATTCGTGTCATGGCTAAACGTCCAATAATGAAGTTAACAAGTAAGTTATAAATCTAAACCAGAAAAAGAAAGCTAAAAATAACGATAATAAAAGTTGCGTAGGCTTTTCATCGGTTTTTCAAAAAATAACCTCAAAAACTTAATGGGAGAAGAATTTTAACTTAAAAGAAAGATAATAAAATGTAATTTAGGGTTTGTTCACCATTCCTCTTCTTCCCATTCTTCATCTTCGCCTTCTTCCCATTCATCTTCCTCTTCGAATATCATGTCTCTTTTTCACCTCCGAAATAAGACGCATTACTTACCCTATCATTGCGGTAGTTTAAACATTTAGATTCGTCAAATGTCGTTAATCTAACCGAAAGTTTTGGGATAGAACATGCCTCATGCACTGATTTTTCTACTAAAAACTTGTTTATGGCTACTCAATCAGGCAGAAATTCATCTTTGAGTCAAAATAAATAAATCCTTCAAGACCCATTTAACTGTCGGGATGATGTGAGGCGACGGCTTCGAGCCCTAAGCTGTGAGAAATCGTCAATCATCGCTGACCCAATTTTGTAGGCAAGGATGTTAAGTTAACAAATTTGCATGCAATTCTGCATGTAATTTTAACGATTCTACATGCAAAGTGCGCCACCTCAATTCTATGCAGTTCTATGTTGAATCATATTTGGGGCATATTAGAAGCATCTAGTAGACCGGAAGGGTAGGCTGAGCACACACAAACATCTAGGCAAAAAACCGAGATCTGACATACTTGCCTTTTTAATCGCTGTTTTTAAGGGATACTGTTAACTAAAAGGACATGTGTTCCTTGATAAGTTTTAAATGTATTGGGCTTAACATTATTACGGTTAATTAGCACACAGAGGAGTTGCTATGAAGTGCCCATCCTGTAGAAAGAGTTGCCGACCAATCCAGTGAAAGAATGGAATTACAAAAACAATTACTATCATGTCAAGTTATACAAATGCTCTAACTGTCAAAAACAAACAATGGCATATTATCATGATGGCAAATTCAGTCACACTATTCCAAAGAAAGCAATGACAAAATGATTTTGAAGACCCCCATTATAAGGTCACTCATGTTCATTCTCCTGTGTTTGGTCTTCTTCGTCATCAACTTTAGATAAGTACTGTGACATTTCAGAGTCGATGAACTTTCGTTCATCGTTATCTATTCCGTAGAGGTCATAAATTCTCTGATTTAATCTTGAATCTGTTTTTTCTATTTGGGACTCCAGTTTTTCAGCGTGTTCAAGCGCCTCAGAATAATTGGTCGCAATTCTGGTCAGAGTTGCCAAATTCTGAACTTGGTTCTTACTAAATAGAGGAATCTTTCCTCCAAGCATCCTTGAAAGTAGATTGCCTGCTCCCAATGATTTCCAATTGCTGTTTGCATAAAATAGAATAAACCTTCTCAGATTTTCGTTATCAATTTTGCATCTAACTACTGTGTAATCTGGTACTTCAATTTCTTCATTGTTCGACGCAACTAAAATGTCCACAGAGAACCTCAAATAACTGTCTTCCTCAGTCACCTTAACCCGTGTTATTGTTCCTTTTGTAGTCTTATCTGCCTCTTGTTCAGATGGGTTTAACTCATGGTAAACAGAACCGAACTTCACATAGTCAATAATCGGGTCATCGATGTAACGGTTAAAATCCAAGATTATTGCTGCTCTCTTTCTTGATAGTTCTATTAATTCATCAACTTCTCGGACAATTTCGTCATGAAGCGCTTTATCAGACTTATGTTCAAGATTTAGCTTTTTTATTGGGATTTCGGATAATGGACGGTTTACATATTCCATATATCCGTCCCTCTTAAGTTTAGTAGTAGACTTATAGAAGAAATTCATAAGACGAGAGTTCAATATGCCCAAGACGTATTTCGGGTTGATGTTTGTCATCTTAGGCACTAGAACGTAAGTGTCGGTAAGAGTGTAGAACGACTCGTTATCGTAGGCAAATTTGTTTGAAGTAGCGTAATTTGGAACAAGAAGTTTTTCGCTGACATTATCAAACAGTTTTCGATTCTGAGGTATGCTGAGTCCAAACCATGTACAAACCCCAGCCTTGAATTGAAATCGCTCTTCAAGTTCAGGTCTAAACTGCTTTAAGTATTTCATCGTATTGGGAATCGAATCGGGGTTGGTTTCTGGAACAGTGTAGATTAAATGCAAATCGCGATAATCTATGTGATAACGTTTGATGTTTCTAGTCTTCACGTATTTTTTCAACACTTGTTTCTCTATCTCATATTTGTCAATTATTTCGGGAGTTACTATGAACGCCTTGTTAAGACCCGTTTTCATTCCTTGTCCTATGGTGCAAACGTCTTCGCCAAGAATCCAAGAATCTTGACGCATTTTTCTCTTTAACCGTTCTGTTTCAGGTGGTGAGAAGCTCCACGCTTCAGAAGTAAGAACCCCTTGAGTGGAATTGAATATGCAGATATGCCTGTCTTCGAATAAATCCTTGCCTTGATTTGCGACAATATGTTGAAAAAGTCCGTCATGGCTTCCTCCCCACTTTTTCACCTTAATTATTTTAATGTTATTCTGAAGACGAGCTTCAGGACTGGATTCTTTCTCAAGAATAATTATGCAAGTTAGAACATTTGCTCCTTTGAAAAACTGTACGTTCCCTGAATCCAATATGAGTTTAATCGTGGCATTTTTGAGAATCCAACCTCGCAATTTATCGGCCCACAAGGATTCTAGCCAATAGCGTGCAACTACAAAACCCAAAAGTCCCCCTTCCTTGAGAAGGCTCAAACCGCGAATTATAAAGTAGAAAAGGATATCATTTTGCCCTCTGTAAACTTCCGACCACTCTGTACTCTCCCTAAAATACCGTTTTAAGGACTCGGATTGTGTTGCCAAAGTGAAGTATGGCGGATTGCCTATAACAACATCGAACCCATCGATGATATTCTTGAACTCCTTTTTCCATTGAAAGGATTCAATTTCAGAAAATTGTTTTCCGAAGAATTTCTCAAGCTCAATATCGTCAGACCCCACTATAGAATTTCCAACCTTAATGTTTTCTTGGAGAATAAGCGGTAGTTTCTCACCCCTCTTCAGAGCTTGAAGCATTAAGTTGACGGAGGCGATTTCGGCAGCGGAGATATCAATATCTACTCCAGATATGTTTTCAAGCAGAATCTTTCGTTCAAAATCCTCAATCGGTTGGTGCCACATGGCTTCGAGTTGCCATGCTTCCTTGTTCTTTCCTTCAGTTCTTAAGTTGAATATTCTTTTTGTTAACCTCTGGTTTTCTGCGCTTATTGTTTCGTTATAAACTTTGTACATACGTTCTATGTTTTTGAAGGCTTGAATTAAGAAAGAACCTGAACCACACGCGGGGTCTAGTACGCGGATTTTCGTGATTTCTGAGAACTTATCTGTTGATTCTTTAATTTTCTCCTCTTCATAAAGTTGAACAGTTTCTTTGAACAAGGTTTCAGTCTTGGCACCAAGCGTGTTTGACACGATGTAGTTTACTACTGCGGGCTCAGTGTAGTAGACGCCACTTGATTTCTTAAGTGCTGGGGTTGGTCTAAGTTCAACATCTTTATTTATGAATAACTGGCTTCCTAGATAACTTTCGTAAGTATTTCCCAGTATATCCGATGTGAATTTTCTGAAGTTTTGACCATAGAGTGCCTGGATAATCTCAGAAAGTACTTCATTGTCTATTTTTACTAGCACCTTGTCCAGTTCAGGGTCTTCCTCAAAGATTCTGCTATCATGAATTTGATTAAAACCAATGAAAAGTTGTCTGATGATATCTGTCAGTGAGGTGTAAATCCGTGTTTTTGACCAGTATTCAAATGCTGCGTGGAGTTGGTCAGGGTCTTTAAGCACCCATTTGTCTTCAGCATAGCGTATTATGACAAAACGGTCTAGTATTCGTTGAACGTACTTCTGCAACTCTTCAGCTTTTAGTTCTGGGCAGTTTTTGTGAATGTTGCGGGCAAGTTTTAGACGCCAATCGTTAAGGGCGTTAAGGAAATTGAGATCAACGTCGGGTCTTTCAACTCTGCTTTCTAGTTTGTTGATGTTTCCTTCTATTACTTGTTCTCGTGTCAAAAGCATGAGGTCGTCTATTCGTTCCAGATATCCGTTTGGAGTTTCAATATTGAGAACAGTCTCTCCCGTTTTGGAATTAAAAAGCCTAAATTTCTCAAAGTTTGTAAGAATAGCCCATTTAGCATCGATACTCATTCCCGCGTAATTAAGCACTTGGCGTTCTTCCGATGTCCAGTCTGCGTAAATCTTTTGTCCCGCAAGTGTTAGCTGTACCCCTCGTTCTAGGCGAGATGGCACACCCCCAAATTTCTTTGCTTCAACGAAAATTATTGGTTTTGCGCCAACCTTGATGGCTACATCCGCATGTCCCACTCCTCTCACATAGTTTTCTGAATCATACTCTCTTGAGTCATCAGTTTTCCAGCCTAACACTGAGAAGAGTTTGTCCACGAAATCTTTTCTTATGTTAGCTTCTCCAATTTCCTTAAGACCTTTCTCGCCTAACTCGAACCTGCGAATGCTGTATTTTTGGATAAGCTCTTTTATTCCACGCAATACATCGTCATATTCGACCATGCTGAAACCGACATTCCCCTTTGAAGCTCATATTATCGCGTAATGGTAATAAATCATTATCTACTGTTCAGAATCCGACCCATGTCCTTTTAGTTAACAGTATCTTTTTAAGGCGAAAGCAAAAATAACCTGTCTGCATCTTTTCCTTCTGAGAGAATCGGTATGATTAATGACTTCAACCTTTTAGCAACTACTTCGCGTGGAAACGAGCGCCCAATGTGCAACGAACTGCTCTACCTGCTCAAAGAAGAGTTAGGCGACGCCCAAGCAGAAGCCAGCAAGACCAAAATCAGAGGCTTAATCGTTGCCAAAACCACACTGGACCCATGCGCCGTGATAGAAAAATTCCGCGCCATCCTCAAAGAACGCACCTACGAATTCCGCTATGCCCTGCGCATTTTGCCCATTGAACGGGTTGTACCAACTGATTTGGAAGAAATTAAGCGCGTAACTGCAGAGCTAGCCGCCAGAATCGGCGAGGAGGAAACTTTCAGGGTTACGGTTGAAAAGCGTTTTACTACACTTCACTCAAGAGACATTATCGAGGTAGCGGCAGCAGATATTAAACGTAAAGCTGACCTTGAGAACCCAGACCGCATATTGCTCATTGAGGTTCTTGGAAGTTTAACAGGCGTGTCATTGCTGAGGCCCAGCGATATTTTGGCGGTTCTTAAAGAAAAAATGCTTTAGGCTCAGAGTTGGGTTGCCAGTAGGGCTACTCGCTCGACAACCAAGTTAACTACTGCTTCCTCGCGGTTTTCATTCTTCATAACCGTCTTCAGCTCTTCATCTGTAATCTGGAAGGTTTCTCTGATTTTCTTTTCCTTAACCTTTGACATTTCCAAAACTTTCTCGTCAGGTTCCACGCCAACGCACTCGGTTATTGCCTGAAGCACGGTTTCGATTTGCTTGGGGTTTTCGCCGATTATTATAACTGCCATGCTTGTGGTTTCTGGCTTGATGCCGCCGCGTTGGATGGCTTTTTGTATTTGCCGTTGCGCGGAAGCGTAAAGCATTGTTTCCATGGCTATGCTTTTTGAAATGTTTGTTTTGTTTTGGAATGCCTGCAATGCGTTTAGGACGGCGAAGTACAAGTGCTCTTGAGAAGCGATTAATTCAGCGTCGAAGAATTGAATATCGGCGTGGCTTGTTTTTCGTTTTGCTTTCAGGAACTCTTCTGCCTGAGCGAACTTTATGTTTCTGTAGCCTGTTATTTCCGCGTACTTAGCGTATTCTTTTAAGCAGTGTAGCATTTTTTGGCTCCTAATGCATGTCTTTTAGGAATTTTTCGGCTAATTGTTTTGGCAAGCCTGCTTTTACAAGTTTTGCGATTTCTTTGCTGGTAGCTCGTTTGCCTTCCTGTTTTTGGATTATTTTTCTCACTGTTTCCTTGGCGTCCCATGGAAAAACTATCCAGTGGCTTGTTTGTTTTTCGCAGTAGTCGGGTTTTGTTATGGTTTGGGGTTTAGCGTATAGGGTGGCTGTTTTGATTTCTTTTGCGCCTTGTTGTTGCAGATGGTTTTTTGCAAGTTGCAGGCTTTTGCCAGTGTCAGAGACATCATCAACGAGTAGAGTTTTTTTGCCTGTTAGAGGCGTGGATAGGCCTTGTTTTAGGATTGGTTCTTGTCTTGTTTGGGCAATGCTTACGTAATATTCTATTTGGATGATTGCTAGCTCAGGGGTTTCTAGGAAGTCTGAAAGGATACGTGCTGGTACCAGTCCGCCTCGTGTGATGCCGATGATAACGTCTGGTTTGTAGCCGTCGCCTTGGATTTTATTGGCTAGGTCAAGTAACATATCGTATATTTGGTTCCATGTTGCGACTTCATATTGAGTGTTGGCGGCCACTTTTTTGCCTCTTTAGATTGATGTTTTGTTAGGCTTTATAAGTTAATTTTAGGTTTGTTAAGTCTTTTTATTTGCAAGAACAAAGCCCTTGAAGAGGACAAGGGTGTTAGAAAAAGCATGCTTAATTATTTCCATTTCCCCGATTAGTGTTAAACGATTTACCGCTCTAATGATTGTAATTCGATTTTAAAGTTATATTTTGTTGCGGCTTAGTCTGCTTTTGCACGCGCGGTATTATTTATAAAGGGGTTTTGTCATAGATGAACTCGGGAGGAAGGCGTCTGGAGATATGTTTCGTAATTCGTAATATAGTTTAAAAGCTTAAGGAGAATTTTTGATTATGAATATGGAGAGGTGTTTGAAAATGGTTAAGAATGTTGAAGAAGAGAAGATTAAGCGCGTGTTAACTGAGAAAAAGTTATCAGCTATTAAAACGATGCTGGAGAAGGATCATGCTATTGACTGCTTGTTGCTGCTTTATGTTGGTCGCGGCAAGTGGAAGGATGCTAAAGATTTCATGCGTGAGAATAAGCTTACACTAAGCGATGGGACTTTCAGGGCTAGGATGATTGAGATTGAATCGTTAGGTTTAGCTAAGAGTCAACGTATCGATCCGCTCAAGAAGTACTATCTCAAGACTGAGTTTGGCGAGAAATTAGCGAAGCTTCTCCTCGGGCTTTTTGACGAGATTGGCGCTTAAAAACTCTATTATGCACTGTGTTTTTTGTTTCTAGTTTCTTTTATCTTTTTGTAGAATTGTATTTGTGTTGTACAAATGTTGATTTATTAAAGAAGCAACAGCAAAAAGGATTTTTAAGTTATTATTCGGAGATTTTTTCTGCAATTCAGAGGCGGTTATGGGTATCTTTTTAGGTAAGAAAGTAAGAATAGGTAATGGGTGAGTTCATGTCACAAAATGAAAAAGCAGACGTTACAGTAGTCAGCGAAAAAGGTCAAGTGGTAATACCTCAGGCTATACGTAAGAAGCTAGGTATAGGGCCAAAATCCAAGCTGCTCGTTTATGGCTACCAAGATGCCGTTATCATGAAGAAGCTTGAGGTGCCGAACGTAACTAAAGAATTAGAAGCCATATACAAACGGGTAAATAAGAAAATAGCAAAGTACGGCGAATTAACTAATGAGGAGATTAACGAAGTAATCCAAGACCACAGAAAAAAGAAAAGTCTTCCTTGCGAAGGCTACTAAATGAAAGTAGTTTTTGATACGAACGTTTTAGTCTCGGCATTAATCACGGCTGGAAAGCCTAAAGAACTCTTCTATAAGGTAGTTGAGGGGCAAATCCAGTTGGTGTTGTCAAAAGATATTTTGAAAGAGTTCAGCGAAGTTGCAGATGATCCGAGAATTAGAAGATACGCTGACAAAGATGATGTAATTGCTTTTTTGAGAATTATCGATAGAGTTGTTAAGATAATTAGAGTTAAGTCGCGCTTCAAAGCCGTGAAGGAAGATCCTGATGACGATATTGTATTAAGAACGGCCTTTGACGGCAAAGTTGACTGCATAGTATCAGGAGATAAACACCTGCTTTCTCTGGTGGCATTCAAAGGGATAAGAATCTTAACTGTTGATGAAATATTAAAGTTATTGAAGGCTGAAAAGGCGCAAAAATAGAGCATAAGCCATAGAAACAACAAAGAGAAATGGCTAAAAGAAAATGTTCCAACAATTTCACAAGCACTCATCACCCCAAATAGAGGAACACTTTATTTGAGTTTAATCAGAAAAATTAAGGTTTGAAAAATTGGATTTCCCGAAATTTTGTCGTAAATTTTGGGTTAAAGCAGAAAGCTATTGTTTTATTGTGTATTTGTGTTGAACACTATATAATATTGTATATTGAGTCATAATATTTAAAAGGCTAAACATGCGAAAGGTATTCAGTAAACCCAAAGGAGGGTTGAAAAACAAAATGAACTACAGAAAAATTAGGAAAAACGCAAAAGCCCTAAGCCCCGTAGTGGCATCAATCATACTTATCGCCGTCACAGTCGCAGTCAGCGTTGTCGTTGCCGCATGGATGGGTGGAATGACCATCGGATTAATGGGTAACGCAGAACAAGCATCAATCGCAAACATTGCATTTGTGGGAACCAACCAAATAGATGTTCTGGTGCAAAACTCTGGCAGTACAACTGTAAACATCACGCAAGTATTTGTCAATGGAGTCAGTGCAACTATAACCAATACACCTCCGCTATCAGTGGATAAATCCGCCGCTACAACATTTCACGTGACTTCACCGTCTGCTTTGAGTGCAGGCACATCATATACAGTCAAATTAATCACAGCAAAAGGCACCCAAGTTGTAAACACTGCAACATACAACCCATAAATTCCAACCTTTAGACTTTGAAATTCGGGGGTAAGGTGAAAAAGCAAATCACCCAATTTTCCTTTTCTCTTATTTCCTCTTTGGAGGCACAAAAACATGGTAACCAAAATAAAAGAATACACATCAGCACAAGCAATAGCTGAATCCTTAGACAAAGAATTATCCGAAACCAAAAGCGTACTGGGCGAATACCTACGCCGATTAGATGAAATCCGCACCTTAGCGGAAAAATCAAAAAAAGTCCGCGACGTCGTCATGAAACTTGCAGGCAAAAAACCCACAACCGACAATCCAGGCGAATTAACAATAGGCACACTAAACATCATCTTGGATGCAAATCCGTTCCACGAGTTAACAGCAATAGAATCCGTAGTTCGCAGCCACCAAGAACGGCTCTTAGTCCTACAAAAAGTGCGTGAAGCATTAAAATGGCTAGACCAGCTTGGCGACACTGAAGGTCTCAAGTACTTAGTGCTGGAAGACGAGGGAATTCCCGAGCGCATACTATTCAAAATATCCTAAACCGCCAAGCTGGCAGGAGCAAAACAGTGACCGAAGCTTATTCTACCGCACTGCAAACAATCATAGATGAATTCAAAAACATAAGCCCAGAAATAACAAACACCTTTATTTTCAAAAAGAATGGCGAAATCGTAGCCAACAACGAAACCACCACTGAAAATCAGATCAAAAAACTAATCGCCGCCTTCAACAGCATAGCTGATCAAGCCGAAACCATAGGCGGCATAGAAAACCTAACCATCCAAGGCGCAAACAGCCAACTAAACATTACATCCATGAACAACCGTCACTTAGCAACTGTTTCTTCACGTGCAGCAGACCAAAAAATCGTCAAAACCTTAACCCGCGTCCTTGTTCCCACCGTTGTGAAGCTTGTGGACCAAATTGCTCCTGAACTCTCAGAAAACGAGTTACCCCAAACCACCAAGCTTGAAGATAAACCGTTTGAAGAAATAATGTTGCCGGTTGAAGAACCCAGCCATAATGAATCAATCCCCGATGCATCGGCATCGTTTAGTTCTGAACCGCTTCTTCCAGAACCACCCGTAAACCAGTTCATGATAGAAAAAATCGGAGGCTTACTAGTTTCCGCCGATACCGTGCGAGTAGACAGCGAAGTAATCGCAAAATGGAACGACCTCTACGGTGACAAGCAAATCACACAAGTACACATCGAAACCTTAGAGGGCAAAACAACCACCTGCAAATTCAAACCCATAAAAGAAAAAAACTGCAACGCCAAAGGCATAATTCAAATTCCAGAAAAAATCCTGCAAGCCCTACAAACCAGCAAAGGCAAACTCGTTATGGTTAAACCAGTAATCACATAGCCAAGGAGAAAAAAATGTTAAAGCCAAAAACAAGCACCAACGAAGTCGAAACAGTATTCACCAACGCAGTTGCCGTGATATCGGTTGATGAAGAAAACTCTGCTTTTGCAAGCCTAAGCGCAAGCCTCGCCGAAATACGCAAACTCAAAGGCGTCATAGGCTATATTCTAAGAGGCAACACATCAGCCATAATAGACTTAGCCGCACCCGACAAAATAATCGAATACGCCTTCTTATCATCTCAAATGCATGATTCCAGTCAGGAAATCACAAAACAATTCAACCTAGGCGAAACAGAAAGCATACTAGTCGAAGGCAAAAACGTTAAAGTGCTCTGCATGAGCATAGGCGAAAACAAAATAAGCGTATTCATGGAAAAAAGCGCCACTCACGCTTGGATAATAAAAAGAATTTTGCTCTAAAAAATCAAGAAAAATTAAGCTTGATTACAGGTATCGAGCTATCTGTTCTCTACTAGTCCCTCACTCAGACAAGTGAACATATAAAAATACAATTTAACATGTAAATAAATGCTAACAAAGCTACAAATGTCTACAGAATGATTCTTCTGCGCATCACTCTGGTGCAAAACTCACAAAATAATACGTTTCTTAACAAGCCTCGAATTCTCCGCTAAATTCATCCTCCATAAAGTTGAGCCAGAGTTAAAAAAACCGTTTCTCAAAAAGAAAGGAGAAAAACCAACTTTTGCCCAAGACACAAACCATTCCATGTCTATTTCTAATCTTTATGAGTTCAATGGATTGCTTAACCACGGTTATAGGAACCCTCTACTTCGGAACAGTAGAGCTCAACCCTTTAATAGCAGGTTTAGTCAGCACAAGCATTCCAGCCTTTGTAATCATAAAATTAACAGTAACCGTTTGCGTGGGCTTAATTTTTGTTTTAGTCGACAAAACAATCTTGAAATCAGCAGACAAAGACTATAAATCGTTCAAAACTGCACACAAAACACTGAAAATGGCCTACATTGGCATAATACTATTCCTTGTTATAGTTGTCGCAAACAACATTTTTGTCCTTATCAAAGTTTTATGGTAAAATCCTTTATCTGTCAGTTAATCAGTCCAGAAAGCACTTTAAAGCAAGCACGCCAATAGCTCTAAACAGTGATTATCTTTGCCTCGCGAATTCATCCTCTTCTCACGTTTGGGAAAAACCAACTCAGCCTTCAACAACCTACACGACGCAGGAAGATTAGACATCGTCTACGAATGCATAGTCACTAGCCTTTTCCTCTCCCATGGCATACGCAGAGACGTAACTTTCCACGCCATGTTGAACGGACCACCACATCCACCCTTACACATACAAATCGATGGTAACGCACTCTACGACGTGCGAACAGATGTGGATACGTGGAAGCAAATTCTGAGAAAAGTAATCGCTGGCAAATCCCACCCTGGCATCAGCGTAGACAAGACAAGCTTTGAAGCATTGCTTAAAACAGAAGCCCAAAACCATCACGTATACGTTTTGGAAGAAGGCGGAAAAAACATAGCCGAAACAGAACTTGCCGTCAACGCTATTTTCGTGCTCGGCGACCACGTTGGCTTACCCAAAAAAGCAGAAACATTCGCTCTCAGGTACGGCGAAAAAATCAGTTTAGGCAAACAACCCTACCTAGCCGCGTCATGCATAACAATAATCAATTACCTACTAGACCGCCAACCTAAACCTTACTCTTAAAATGCTCCCAGCCCCGAGCCTCAATAGCACGTTTCTTTCCATCAACATCCAAAAGCATCTGCCTATCCCTTGTAACTTTTCCAATAGGCAAAAGGCATCCGCCAACCGTTTCAACCGCGGCTTCAGCATCAACCCACCTTTTAGGCTTAACAGTTACCACAAGCTCGT
>Ga0208192_1001348_pt1 | contig 14782 bp, 15 predicted proteins | sample June2015DPH_13_1_2_FD_184711 | JGI IMG/M metagenome (GOLD analysis project Ga0208192, IMG submission 184711) | Peatland microbial communities from SPRUCE experiment site at the Marcell Experimental Forest, Minnesota, USA - June2015DPH_13_150... | ecosystem: Environmental > Terrestrial > Soil >... | reverse complement strand
AATATCATGGAAATAGGAACATTGCACCAAGGATTGCAAAAACTTTCGATGGCAGAAAATAACTTCCTATCTTTGACCCAGCAGAAGAAGCGGTTTTTAAAAAAGTGACTTTTTCTACAGGCTCGTTAACTGCCATACGTTTGGCAGACTTAAGAAGAGGACGATATGAAACTACGAAGCTTATCAGTGCTATCATTTTATTATCTGATTTACTTCGGTATAGTAACAACGATTGTCACGCTGGCAAGGGATTATCTACTTAAGAACCTGCGGACAAGTCTTATTGTCGGTCTTCTATTTTTTATTGCGCCATTCATCATCGTTCTGCTCACACATATGAGGCCAGCTTTCTCAAAGTGGCTGAGAGTGTCACTGTTCATCTATTTTAGAGTATCAACATTCGCAAAAGCATCATTTGCCATTCTAACAATTCTTAGCGTTCTTTTTATATACAACTATATAGCCTTTGGTGTCAGTGGTGAACAAACCTTCCTCAATGTATTCCTTATCAATCTCATTCTCCTGTTTTTTATCACATTGGTGCTCAGTGACAGATTTCAGATTAGGGATCCACTTGGCCTTCTGATTCAACAAATTGCACACCCCGAGGTGTATCTATATAAAGATGGGGTACTATACCATATTCCAGACCCACCTACGTTGCAATTGCTCGGCTACTCTTTCAACGATGTTAATATCATATCAGCGCAGGAGTTTCAGAAATACACTTTAAGGCCCGCTTTGGAAAGTGTAGCAACAGGTAGGCTTGTCCGGGGCAAAAACAAACCCGAGGTGTACATCATTATTGGTGGAGAAAAAAGGCATGTACCGGATCCAACCACTTTGAACGTAATCCAGCAACTTAACTCACAGGCAGGTCATACGCGAACTATTGAGATTCTTTCACAAGGTGAAATGGAACAATGGCCGACCGGCAAACCGCTGGTCAGCTTAATTCAACAATAGTTCAGGTTGGTACGGCAGTTAACGCGGCCCAAAAGGCTAACGCCCCAAACTTTCAGGCTTCTTTTGGGCCAAGAACGTTAGCTGAAATGTCCTAAAGAGTAAACCCCGTTAGAAATTCCAGCGGGGCATTAAACCCCGCCGGAATTATTCTAAAATCTAACCCCGCTGCAGAGCAGCGGGGCATTATTTCTAACGGGGTAAACTTGAATGAAGGTGCGTGATATCATAAAATTGTTGGAAGCGGATGGCTGGTATCGAGTCGATACAAAAGGCAGTCATCGGCAATACAAACATGCTGCAAAGTTGGGCAGAGTGACTATCGCTGGCCATCCAAGCGATGATTTAGCGCCGGGCACTCTGAACAGTATCTTAAAACAGGCAAAACTGCAGGAGGTAAAATAAATGTATCGATTTCTTGTTGTCATTGAGAAGGCAGATGGCAACTATTCAGCTTATTCACCTGATTTGCCAGGCTGTGTCGCTACGGGCGCTACTCGTGAGGAGGTGGAGCGCAATATACACGAGGCGATAGAATTGCATGTGCAGGGTTTACTGGAAGATAATTTGCCTGTCCCTCAATCTAATTCCTTTGCAGAATATGTTGCTGTCCATTAAGGGACTTTTAAGCGCTTCGGCTAATACCTTATGTTGCGCCTCCCGTTTCGCAAACCGTTAAACTTTAGCCGCTCATGGGAGGCGAAGGAAAAAATATAGCAAATATAACCCGTCAAGGAGAAATGACCATCTGCCATCAGCTATCTGCCAATACGCCCCCCCTTTTCCCTCTAACCTTTTTTGTTGTAAAATGATTGCATGAACCCATTTAAACTCGTCTCCGAGTTTCAACCCAAAGGCGATCAGCCTCAGGCCATCGAATCATTGAGCGAGGGTGTTCTGGAAGGTGCTCAACACCAGGTCCTCTTAGGGGTGACCGGGTCCGGAAAGACCTTCACCATGGCCAATGTGATCGAGAAGGTCCAGAAACCCGCTCTGGTCATCTCCCACAACAAGACCTTGGCCGCCCAGCTCTATGGTGAATTCAAGGAACTCTTTCCAGAGAATGCGGTCGAATTTTTCGTCAGTTATTATGACTATTATCAACCCGAAGCTTATATTCCCTCCACGGACACCTATATCGAGAAGGACACTCAAATCAATGAAGTCATCGATAAGATGCGACACTCGGCTACCCGATCCCTTCTCGAAAGAAATGATGTCATCATCGTCGCCAGCGTCTCCTGCATCTATGGTTTAGGATCTCCTGAGGCGTATCATGGAATGCTCCTGTACTTGGAGAAGGGAATGACGATCAACAGGGAGGAGATCCTTTCAAAATTGGTCGAGATTCAGTATGAGCGAAATGATATCGATTTTCATCGAGGGACCTTTCGGGTTCGAGGGGATGTGATTGAGGTCTTCCCGGCCCATGAGGAAAGCCGGGCTATCCGGATTGAACTCTTTGGAGACGAGGTCAATGCCATTTCCGAAATCGATCCCTTGCGGGGTAGAATCATCGAGCCTCTGGATAAAGTTCCCATCTATCCAGGAAGCCATTATGTCACTCCTCCGGACCGATTGCAGAAAGCCATTCAGAACATCCGAGAGGAATTGAAGGAAAGGGTAGGGTGGTCCAGATCCCAGAATAAGCTTCTGGAGGCTCAGAGGCTGGAGCAGAGGACAAACTATGATTTGGAGATGCTTCAAGAGCTCGGTTACTGTCAGGGGATTGAAAACTATTCTCGCCATCTTACCGGAAGAAAACCCGGCGAACCTCCCCCGACGCTACTGGATTACTATCCGGAGGATTATCTCTTATTCATCGACGAAAGTCATGTGACCATTCCCCAACTGATCGGGATGTACCGGGGAGACCGGTCCAGGAAGGAAACACTGGTGGAGTATGGATTCCGTCTTCCCTCCGCGCTGGACAACCGGCCTCTCATGTTCGAAGAGTTTGAAAAACGTGTCCGCCAGGTCATCTATGTCTCAGCGACCCCGAGTGAATATGAAATGAAGAAGAGCCGTGAAAGGATTGTGGAGCAGATCATCCGCCCCACCGGCTTGAGCGATCCTCTTCTTGAAGTGAAACCGGCGAAGAACCAGGTTGACGATCTTCTGGGGGAAATACAGAAGCGGGTGAAGAAAAAGGAGAGGATCCTCGTCACCACGCTCACCAAGCGCATGGCCGAGGACCTGACCGAATATTATGCGGATCTCGGAATTCGGGTAAAGTACCTTCATTCTGATATTGACACCCTCGATCGGGTGGAGATCATCAGAGATCTTCGTCTGGGGAAATTCGATGTCCTCATCGGGATCAATCTGCTGAGGGAGGGACTCGATATTCCGGAGGTTTCCCTGGTGGCCATCCTGGATGCCGACAAGGAAGGTTTTCTTCGATCAGAAAAATCTTTAATCCAGACTTTTGGCCGTGCTGCTCGAAATGTAAACGGCCAGGTGATCCTTTATGCGGATAAGATGACAGGGTCTATGGATCAGGCGATTCTGGAAACAAATCGGCGAAGAAAAATCCAGGAGGAGTTTAACAGAGTCCATCAGATTACTCCACAGACCGTGAAGAAAGCGGTTCGAAATATTTTGGCTTCCATCTATGAATCAGACTATTTCACCATTCCAACCGTGTCCGATGCTGAAGAGGCGTATGTTCCCGTCAAAGAGATTCCTGCGATCATTCAGAAGCTGAAGAGAGAGATGAAGGAAGCAGCAAGTCATTTAGAGTTTGAACGAGCCGCAGAGATCCGGGATAAGATCCAGGGCCTTGAAGAGTTGGAATTGAAGATGAGGTAACACCTTTAGGTGTCATTGCGAGTGGAGCGTGGTAATCTGACACAAAGTGTCATTCTGAGCGAAGCGAAGAATCTTGTTGAGATCCTTCGGCCTTGCCCTCAGGATGACTGCTTTACAGTCAGATTGCTTCGTTGGCCCGAAACTTCCGGACTCCTCGCAATGACGATGAAAGCCTTATGGAATCCTTAAACCAAAAGATTGATCGGCTACCCACTCATCCTGGGGTCTATTTGTTTAAAGATAAAAAGGGGACCATCCTCTATGTTGGGAAGGCGGGGAATATTAAACATCGGGTGAATTCCTATTTCCAGAAGCGGGAGGGGATGGATGTGAAAACCCTCGCGATGCTGGAAAAGGTCGCAGACATCGATACTATCGTTACCGATACAGAAAAAGAGGCTTTCATTCTGGAGAATAACCTCATCAAAATCCACCGCCCCCGATATAATGTGAAGCTGAGGGATGATAAAAATTATCCCTGTCTCAGGCTTTCCATGGAAGAAGCATTTCCGACGCTCACCATTGTGAGACGGATCAAGAAAGATGGTTCACTCTACTTTGGCCCCTATCCCTCTGCCACTTCTCTTAGGGAGACCCTGAGATTAATAAGACGGCTATTTCCCATTCGTACCTGCCTGGATACGAAATTTTCTGGCCGTCTCAGACCCTGTATCAATTATGAAATGGATCGTTGCTCAGGACCATGTTGCGGGAAGATCGACCGGGACCAATATCGGGAAATTGTGCATCAGGTAAGAATGTTCCTTGAAGGGAAAAACAAAAACTTGGTTGAAAGCCTGAAGAAGAAGATGGGAGAAGAATCCGAACAACTCCACTTTGAAAAGGCTGCTAAGATTCGAGATCAGATTGAATATATCGAGCATGTGATCGAAAAGCAGAAGATTGTCTCCAGCGATTTTGTTGATCAAGATGTAATCGGTTTTCATCGCCAGGACCATACGTTTGTTGTCCATCCTCTCTTCGTCAGGGGAGGGAAACTCCTGGGAGGCAGGGGTTTTACTTTTCCCTCTACAGGTCTTCCTGATGAAGAGGTTTTCTCCTCCTTCCTTCATCAATATTACCGTGAAGGCAAATTTATCCCCGAACAGATATTGATCCCGAAGGCGATTCCCGAGCAAGACCTGGTTGAACAATGGCTGACCGGGCTGAAGGGGAAAAGGGTTCGACTCTTTGTTCCCATAAAAGGAGATAAGAAGCATCTTCTAAAAATGGCCTGTGAAAATGCTGAACAGTTTCTTCTTGCAAAGAATGAACTGGATAGAGACAGGGAGAAGCTTTTAGAAACCCTGAGGGAGAAGCTTCATCTAAAAAAAGTTCCTCGAAAGATTGAGGCTTTCGATATCTCGAACCTCCAAGGGGGAAATGCTGTGGGATCTATGGTCTTTTTTGAAGACGGGAAGCTCAGTAAGGAACGATACCGTCATTTCAGGATCAAAACGATAGAAGGAGTGGACGATTATGGCATGATGTACGAAATCCTTCTCCGCCGGTATCAAAAGGTCGTTGAAGAAAATGATCTTCCAGATCTGGTTTTGTTAGATGGAGGGAGAGGCCAGTTGAATGTGGCGCAGGAGGTATTCAAAGAACTGAAGATAAAAGAGGTCGATCTCATCAGCCTGGCTAAGGAAAGGGCTGTTGAAGGGTCTCGTCTTTCGAGGTTGAGAAAGACCGAGGAAAAGGTCTTCCATCCTCAGTATAAGGAACCCTTCATTTTGGGAAAGCATTCACCCGTTCTTCACCTTCTTGATCGAATTCGTGATGAAGCCCATCGCTTTGCCATTATTTTTCATAAGAAAGTTAGAAGCAGAGACACAATCAAATCCGTACTGGAAGAAATCCCGGGAATCGGAAAAGTGAGACAAAAGGAGTTGTTGAAATTTTTTGGAAGTGTTGAAAAGATCAAAGAAGCCACGGAAGAAGAATTGGCCAATGCTCCAAAGATGAACCGAAAAACAGCCCAAATCGTCTATCGTTTCTTTAGAAAGGGAGAAGGGTAGGGTCCTTTGGCGGAAATAAAAACGGTGCGCTTATCTACCCGGTGGTAAGCAGAAAAAGCGCACCGTGTCATTCTTTCTTCATGGAAGGACTATGGAATTAAGTCCCTCAGGCACTTCCTGTTTCACAACGAAACCAGGCCGAATAGGTGACATTAAAGCCGGCCTTCTTGAAATCCTTTACAATTGGATCTGGGCTACTCGTCTTTAATCGAAGTACGATCATCCATTCCTTCTTTTCTGTTCTGGGCAAGGAGATCATACTTAATACGATCGTATTATGTTGGTTCACGATAGAAATAATTTTCTCAAGGTCACCTAACTTTCCGCCCAATCCTTCGATGGTGATTCTTGACCCTTCCTCCCTTACCCCTAAGGCACGGGTCAGGAACCTGACGATGTCCGATTCGGTCGCAATACCAACCAGTTTCCCGTTCTCCACCACAGGAAACGAACCGATCTTCTTCTCTTGCCCGATCTTTAGAGCCTCCTCGAAAGGAGTGTCTGGAGTGAGGGTAACAGGATTCTTCTTCATAATTTCCTTCACCTTCATTTTTGAAAGGAGATAATTCAATTCGTGGACGCTCAATGATGTGGCCGGTGAAGGTGAGGCCTCGAGAATGTCATGTTTCGTAACAATGCCCAACAATTTTCCTTTGTCCACAACTGGAAGCCTTCGGACATTGTTTTCTTTCATTATCTTTTGAGCATCCATAACCAATGTTTCACTGTCTACAGTAACTGGATTCTTTGTCATCATATCTCTAATTCTCATTTTTCATCCCTCCCCTTTAATTTATTTCCCTTGTTATAAGATAATCATCCGTATCCCCATTCCGCAACAATAATAAGAAAACCTGAATATTTTCCTCATCTTAATCGTTCTTATTAAAAGAGTCAATAACAAAATTCCCGCTTTGGAGTCATTCCCTGTCCTACCTGCCCCTCCTCCCGCAAGGGAGTCTCAGGGGAACAGGTTTGGTGCTTGGAGTTTTGCGCTTCTCATGAACCCCATTATACTTTTCTAAGTGATGCATCTTAGTGGCCCCCAAGGTTAGCGGTAGCAGATCGGACTTTTTCCTCAACAAGAAGTCGGATCTCATTTAATCGTTTTTCAGTCAGAGCCTCAAACCGGAGGACCAGTGCTGGCTGAGTATTTGAAGCCCTCACCAATCCCCATCCATCCTCAAATTTGACCCTGACCCCATCCACCTCAATGACCGGGTAATCTTTCCTCAATTCTTCTTTTACCGTTTCAACGACTTTAAATTTAATCTCGTCCGGACAATCGACTCGAATCTCAGGGGTGATAAATGTCTTGGGGACATCGCTGAGGAGTGTGGATAATTTCCTGTCCGTCTTTGAGAGGAGCTCAATGAGGCGGCATGAAGCATAAATGGCATCATCATAACCAAAATAACGGTCTGCAAAAAAGATGTGTCCGCTCATCTCTCCACCGAGAGCAGCCTTTTCTTCCCTCATCTTCTCCTCGATCAGGGAGTGGCCTGTCCTCCACATAATTGCCTTTCCACCGTGCTTCTCAATATCGTTAAATAAATTCTGAGAACATTTCACTTCGGCCACGAAAGTGGCTCCTTTTTTATCCTTTAGTATCTCCCTCGAGAATAGGATCATCAATTGATCGCCCCAGATGATGTTTCCCTGATCATCCACCACCCCGATACGATCCGCATCTCCGTCATATCCAATTCCTACATCTGCCCGAATTTTTCTTACCCTGTCTATTAGATCTTTTAAATTCCCCGGAATGGTTGGATCTGGGAAATGATTTGGAAATCGGCCATCCACCTCACAGTAAAGTTCTTCTAACTCGCAGCCCAGATCCCTGAGAAGCGATCCAGCCACAACCCCTCCCGTCCCATTCCCTGCGTCGATGGCCACCCTCATTCTCTTTTCGATATGAATATTCTTTTTGATATAGTCTTGGTAAGGTCGAATGATTTCTTCTTTAGAAAGTTTTCCCTTACCTGCTACAAATTCTTTCTTTTCAATCAATCGCCTCAGATTCTGTATCTTTTCTCCAAAGATGGTGCTTTTCCCTACCGATACCTTAAATCCATTGAACTCTGGCGGATTATGACTTCCAGTGACCATCATTCCGCCGTCTTTATTAAGATGGAAAATGGAGAAATAATAGACGGGTGTTGGACAGAGACCGATATTGACGACATTACATCCTGTTGAGATCAGACCTTCGATCAAAGCTTCCTCAAAAGCCTTTGAACTGAGTCTTCCATCCCTGCCAACCACTAATTCTTTACGGCCCAATTGAGCCATATGAGTCCCGAACCCCTGACCCAATATCCTGACAATATCAGGGGTCAAATCCTGATTGACTACTCCTCGAATATCATATTCCCTGAAGATCTGTGGGTTGATCTGCATAGGTTCTCCTCCTACTATAAAAACGCAAAGCCTGCCTACCGCAGGCAGGCGCATAGTGCATAGCGATTTTTGTTATCTCAACCTTAACCTCAACCTAATGTAGTAAAATTATCTTAAATTTCCTCAAGAATCAACTATTTGTATTTTGTATTTTGACTTTTTAGGGTGGATGAGCTAAATTACAAAAATTGGAGAATCGTCCTATGGAGATCAAAGCCATTCGTGGTTTTAATGACATCCTTCCCGATGAGATTGGAAAATGGCAATTTGTAGAAGAGACAGCTCGGGAAGTCTTTGAAGGCTTTGGTTTCTCAGAGATTCGTATCCCCATCCTTGAACGGACAGAACTTTTCTCTCGGGGTATCGGAGAAGCAACCGATATTGTCGAGAAGGAGATGTATACCTTCACTGACCGGAGTGGCAACTCCCTGACCCTTCGTCCTGAAGCCACAGCCTCCATGGCGCGCGCCTATTTAGAGCATCAGCTCTATACCTTTGATCCCGTAGCAAAACTTTATTGCATCGGACCGATGTTCCGATATGAAAGACCTCAGAAAGGCCGCTACCGGCAGTTCTACCAGATTGATGCAGAGGTTTTTGGTGTGGAGAACCCCATGGTGGATGCTGAGGTCATTGTCATGCTCATCCATTTTTTAAAAAGGGTAGGGCTCGAGAAGCTTGAACTTCAGATCAATTCCTTGGGCTGTCGTGCCTGTCGGCCCAGGTATCGGGAAGAACTGAAAAAGTTTTTGACGAAAAAGGCATTTCAGCTTTGCGAAGATTGTCAAAGAAGGCTTCAGACCAATCCTCTGCGCATCTTTGACTGCAAGGTCGAGACCTGTCAGGAGGCCATTGCCAATTCACCCAAGGTGAGCGACTTCATCTGTTCAGAATGTCAGAAACATTTTGACAAGGCAAAGGAATATCTTGAGATGGCGGGGCTCACCTACATTTTGAATCCCAGAATGGTAAGGGGGTTGGATTATTATACCCGTACCGCTTTTGAGGTGGTTTCTTACCAACTGGGCTCCCAGAATGCGGTGACAGGTGGAGGACGGTATGACAATCTCTTTCAGGAGATCGGAGGCCTTGATGTTCCAGGAATTGGTTTTGCTATTGGGATGGAGAGGCTTGTCTCCTTATTGCCAAAGGATAGAGAATTTTTCCAAACTCCGCACCTCTTCATTGCTGCTTTGGGAGAAGGGACCCTTAAAGAGGCTTATCAAATCATCAATCAATTACACCTCGAGGGAATTCGAGCGGAGTTAGACTATGAGGGAAAGAGTCTGAAAAGTCAGATGCGAAGGGCTGATAAACTCAAGGCTCGATATGTTCTCATCCTGGGAGAAGACGAGTTGAAACGAGGCAAAGCAGTATTGAGAAATATGGAAAGTAAATCCCAGGAAGAGATCCCGATTAACAAGCTTTTAGAAACCCTAAAATCAAAGACCGTTTGAGATTGATCGATAAACTTTTTAGTGGTATTATTTTGGCCTTAACAGACACGAATCACGGACACGGACACGAATATTGGGGGATCGTTCAATGGTAGGACGCCGGACTCTGACTCCGCGAATCGAGGTTCGACTCCTCGTCCCCCAGTTCACTTTCCTTTGTAATTTCCTGTATTAATCCCAATTTTTCAGCCACCAGACCAAATTCATTAATCATCTTAAACAACTACAAACCTGACATCAATGTTTATGCAGGGTTGCAAATGGGTTGCAAACCGGAGGTAGAACGCTATGCCCAAGATTATTTGTCTTTGCGGCTCAACTAGGTTCACGGAAGAAATGTTAGTGAAACAGTGGGAGTTAACAAACCAAGGTTTCATCGTGCTTACTTGGTGTGCATTACCAGATTGGTATTTTCAAGGAGAGGATAAGGCGCACGTTGGAGATCAAGAAGGAGTAAAGAAAATCGTTGATGAAGTTCATAAACGAAAAATTGATTTGGCTGACGAGGTTCTTGTTTTGAACATCGGGGGCTATATCGGAAACTCAACCAGAAGTGAAATTGAGTATGCAAAGGCTCATCAAAAACCTGTTAGATATTTGGAGCCATGATAGGGGTATTGGCTTGTCAACTGAAAGGGGACACGAATGAAGGTCGATAAAGGACTTGACGGGCGAGGAATTTATAGGGCGGTTTACACCTCCATTTGGGATGACCCGGACTTTCAAAAACTTAACCCGGTTTCCAAGCTGGTCTTCCTTAATCTCAGGACCTCACCGCTCTCGAATATGCCAGCCATCTACCATTATTATATTGAGGCAATCGAACGTCAAACCGGCCTAACGTCGCAGATGATAAATAAGGCGTTGGATACCCTATCACATAGGCCATCGCATAGCCCTTGGATAGCCTTAGAACAGGGTATCGTATGGGTTCGAAAGGGTCTCAAATACGACCCTAACATCATTTTAAGGAACGAAAAACACAGGACAGCGGTAATAAACATCGTTCTTTCATTACCTAAACTTCAAATCGTCAGAGATTTCATAGACTTCTATCAAATCAACATACCCTATCCAATACCCTCACGTATACCCAATAATATAGCCAATGAAATAGCCCATAAGATACCCCATGGGATACAGGAGCCTGAGCCTGATAAGGATAAGGAGCCTGAAAAGGAAAAGGAAGAGGAGTATGAGGAGAAGGAAAAACCCGTTTCTCCACATTTTGTGGAAAAGTCAAAACCAAAATCTGAAACCAACCCCATCCTGAGAAGAGCCCAGCTACGAGAGCAAGCCAAACAACTCGGAGTCGAGAAACCATGACTACTCAAGAAAAAATAGATTTAATTCTGATGCTCGATAGAAAGAAAATGCTACTGTCAGAAATCGTTGTGTGGCTTAAAGCCAAAGGCCTATGGGAAGATTGCCAGAAGGATTTAGTAACAAAGATTGTTCCCACACAGCCAGAGAAGACTAAAGATGACCAAGAGAAAAGACCCCGCCCTTAAAAAGAAGGTTGGCAGACCAAGAAAATATACCGACCTCGACCTCTTCCAGAAGAAGATAGACGCTTACTTCGAAGAGTGCGATGAGAAGAAAGAACCTTACCTGATCTACGGGCTGGTAATGCATCTGGGCATGTCAAGAGAACACATCCTAAAGTACGAAGATGAGAGACCAGGCTTTAGTGAGGCCATCAAAAGAGCAAGAGAGAGGGTACAAAGGCAAATCGAGCAGATGATGGTTGAACGTGGCACAGGAAACGTGGCTGGACTCATTTTCTGGCTCAAGAACAACGCTGGTTGGCGGGATATTATGGGCCTTGAGCATACTGGAGCCGATGGAGCACCGCTTGAAATGTCATCTCTGGAGGTCGCTGCTCGAATCGCTACGATCCTCGAACTGGCCCGGAAGAAGAAGGAAGAGCTGACCATCGAGACTGAAGAAACGAAGGCGATACCAGAGAAAATTCCATTGGTATGAAATGTTTACAGGGCTTGATAACAGAGGGTTTGCGGGCAGGTTGACTGTGGAAATCCAAAGAGCTTTAAGTATTCGTTTTAAATATTTAATATTACGATGGTTTTTGAGTCGGACATTATGGCGAAAGTTAACATAAAAGCTTTATTCAGACGTTTCGGACGCACCATGGAAAATTATCAGTCGTCCCAAACCGACAAACCTCGGAAGCCGAACCAACGCCGATCCTCAAGATGGACTCTCATCTTCAAGAGGATTTGCTTCCGTCGGTGGTCCAGGCCCAACTCTAATCCGTGGTGCTGGTGGTGGGGATGGAGGCTCAGGTAGAGGTAAAAGAATTCTTTTGGCCATGGCCCGAAAGGAGGTATCCCCCCTTTTTCGATTCCAGAATTCGATTTAGTCTGTGTCTTTACGAAACTGGTAAAAGGAAAAATTTTTTGAAAAAAATAAAAAAAGGGTTTTATGTTGAAATCACCGACGGCTTGCAAGTGGTATCGGCAGAGACTTGAGTTTGAGGAATTGTGTGCGACTCCTATCAAAACCGAGAGGGGGCTTTGGACTATGGGGGATCCAATGTTAGTGACAGGGGTTTGGAGAGCGAGACAGAATAGGGCAATTCTCCAGAAGGTATTGGGATGGAGACGGGAACAAAAATTACAAGAGACGATAGACCACATTATTTACTCTGGTGCTACCCAGTGGCTTGCAGTCGGATATTTTGAGGGGATATAGGGGTATGAAGATTTCCAAGTTCGTTTTTTAAAAAAAACAAAAAGGAGGATGGACATGAAAGCTGAATTAGGTTTACGGAAAATGGCTATTGAGTTCGTAGTTAGAAATTTTTCAATCGGCACTTCGACAAAGGATGTAGTTAAACGTGCCGAGAACTTTTTGATGTTTTTGAAGGGTGGCAATGTAAAAGCGAGAACCAAAAAAATGAAAAAAAATAAAAAAAGGGGTTTAAGTGAGCAAGCGAGCCTATCTTAAGTTTCAAAAGGGTGAGCCATTGACCAGAAAAGAGGCAATGGAAGCGAAGTGTTACGAGTGCAACGGGTATGATGTAGAACTTGTCCATGATTGCCTTGGAGTAAATTGCCCCCTATATCCTTGGTCACCTTGGGGGAAAAGTCGTGTCCTACGAATTTTCAAGTACTCTAGGGATAATCTACAGAAGAAGAACGGGGCATGTCACCCATGAAATTTCCCAAGGAGCGGGATGACGACTTAATTGAGATTGAGTTTGAGCGAAGGGCTCAGGAGACGGAGGCGGCGGTTCTTTTGGTTATTGGGGGGCGGAATGTATGGCTTCCGAAGAGTCAGATAGACATGCGTGAGTGGTCAAGCATTGTGGGGATACCGCGAGTCCCCTCGATCCCAAAATCGGAGACAATGTGGCTCTGCCCCCTGATCCAGAATTAAGAGCGGACCTTTGTGCTCCAATGTGGACGCTTACCCCGAGGGGAATATTGATTGAATCGAAAGAGGACCGGGTTACGGAAACCGGGGTGAAGGTATCCGGGATTAAAAGCAGACTTGGAAGGTCTCCTGATAAAGGGGAAGCGGTTGTGTACTGTTCGATCAACACGCCCAAAATACATCCCTCGTCTCGCAATTGGCGGGATAAGATGAGGAAAGGGAGCTGGAGGTCCGTTTGACTAACTATTTTTCAGTGACTTCGCCGTCAGTGGTGGCACTTTGGACCATGGGCAAAACGCAAATTTCGGGAGGTATCTTCGAGGCGGCGGGAATCGAATAAGCGCCTCTATTTCCAACCTAACGATATTGCAAAGGGAATTTCAAAGATTTTCTTTACGGATAGTATTTGGATAGTGTACCCTTGGAATTTACGATCATCTACCGGAACATCATCGAGCAATGCGTTGACTTCTTCCTTGAAACATTGATTGTTCATCTTTGTTCCACAATACAATAGTACAAATGGAAATCAGCAATATAATCTATAATAGTTTAGCTTCTTTGAGGAGAAAAGTTTTACGTGATTTTACACCATTTTACACCTCACCCGAAGCATCCATTTAGTTGCAACCGGATAATAAAAAAGATTCTTTTCACAAACTCATTTTTCCATTGACAAGAAAATCATCTTTGGTATTGTAAATCCAACCTCTCTAAGAATACTTTCTCTTTCCAAGGGGGTGGTGGATGGAGAAAGACCTTTAAAATTCTCTCCATAGTGTAGAATTCTCCTTCAGATTTTAGCTCCTGTTGTGATTTCAGATTCATGTTTAACCTGAAAGTTTTTTAAAGGCGTCCCGATAAAAGGAAGAATAAAACCAGATAAAGGTTTGAACGAGTAGGGAGAAATTCGCCCGCCGTGACTTGAGAATTCTAGCGAAAGGAGGAAAATGTTATGGTGCTTTATGTCGTTAAATGGAACCTGCACCCAGACAAGGTGGAAGCTTACACAAAGTGGACTAAGTCCTCAATTCAGCGCCAAATGGCTGTGAAAGGTGTCGTTGAGTTTCGCGCTTACCGCTCCGCCTCTGGACCTCATCGGATTGTGGCAACCTACGAATTCGCCGACATGGCCGCCTGGGCTGCTTGGGAATCCCATGAGGATATTCAAAAAACTAGGGATGAACTGGGCGCATTCGCCACTGATGTGACTGCCGAACTCTGGGGACCGTCACCGATCGTTACCGCGCCGGTCCGCCCAGGAAAGTAGACCTATGAATTTAACTCTAAACGAACTGAGAATACGCTTTCCAATCTGCTATGCACTGAAACATACTATTCATGACACGGCGGGCGAATTCTAAAAGTTTTGTCGGACTTTTCGTATTTCAGATTCTTTTGGTGGAAGTCATGAAATGGGGTTTCCAGAAGATGCCGATATGAAGCCTCCAAGGGAGTTTTTGTATTTCTTTGGAGGCTTATTTAATTTTATTTTCATAAATTATCAGAAAGGGGGACATGAATATGAATACAAAGAAGTTCATTATGATTCTCATCGGCCTTTTAGTAATCATGGCTTGGCTGTTGGGGTCAGTCACACAGGCTGTGGCAGTGAAAGACGAGGAGCTGATCTACAAGGCGAACGGCGTCGTGCTCAAAGGCTACATGGCGTACGATGACGCTGTCGCGGGTAAGCGTCCGGGTGTGCTCGTGGTGCACGACTGGTGGGGC
>Ga0208192_1001346_pt1 | contig 14810 bp, 9 predicted proteins | sample June2015DPH_13_1_2_FD_184711 | JGI IMG/M metagenome (GOLD analysis project Ga0208192, IMG submission 184711) | Peatland microbial communities from SPRUCE experiment site at the Marcell Experimental Forest, Minnesota, USA - June2015DPH_13_150... | ecosystem: Environmental > Terrestrial > Soil >... | reverse complement strand
ATCGACGGGACGCGCGTATGCTCGTTCTCTCCTGAGGACGCGCTTCTCTTGGCCTGCATCCACGGAGCTAAACACGGCTGGCAATGGTGGAATCTCCTTAACGACGTTGCCACACTCATCACCGCCAACACCGACCTCAACTGGAATCAGCTCGTGACGATCGCGCGCCAGCGCGGCTGTCTGCGCATACTCACCGTCGGCCTCCTGCTGGCGAATGAGGTAGCAGGCGCCCCGCTCCCTGAGGACATCATACCACGCCTCGATCACGACCCCCGCACATGCGCATACGTGGAGAGGGTTGCATTGCGGCTTTATCACCGGGAAGCTGCTTGGCACCCTGATTTTGCCGAAAATGCCTTTGACGGGCTCGCAGAGACTACGTTTAACAGAGATTTCCCAGGTCTCCGCTATGCCTTGTTTATGCAAGAACGTGCGCGGGACAAGTGTCGCTCCTTGCTTCGAGTAATGCTACTCCCAAATCATCAGGATGTTAAGATGTTGCCCGCATTCGCGTCACGCAAGAAGATGCTTTATTTGCTTCATCCAGCGCTGCTAATGATTTGGTTACTGTTATACCGGTTCAAGCTATGAACGAAAAAGCACATCGTGTGCGCCGATTGAAATCCCGCGCGCAAATTAGGTCGGGTTTGTCGTCATGGCTTGTTCCTCTTCAAGGAGGATCAAAAAGCTTCGAATGCTTTGGCAAAATAGTGCTAAATATTATGATCAGAAAAAATGATTTGGATATCAAGATGGTGGTCTCTCCTCGCGTTCCTTCGAAATATTCCTTTTCAACTGCTTGGACTTGTTGAGGCCGCTTTGTGATCAGATTTGCGTGATCAGCGCAGCGACAGAGCCGAAAAAGGGATATGCGCACGTTATCAGGCCGGATATTGGACTAAAGCTGTACTCGCAAAAAAAACGTCTGGTCGTACGGGTAATCTTTCAAAGAAAAGTTTTTGTTGAGACCTTGTCGAGTGCTACAACCACACGAGGCATTATTCGAAGATTTATAACTTGGGCTAATATTAGCGCATTATGTGAACCTAACCTAACACAGCTCACCTTACGTCGCGCGGCCAGTTAAGATTGGAAGAATTCGAAAGCCTTATGCACGCAATCGGTCGTTGTTGTACGGCAGTGCAATTTGACGCAAGTGCCTGCACAAATCTATTGACGTTTTAGGCGACCAAGAGAAGTCATGCAAGAGAGACAATTACAAAGCAGAGATAGCAACGCTGGAGGATATGACGAGTGGTTTCTTCAACATTTTGGATTTTGGGTCGATTGGCTCCAGAAACAAGTGGTAATGAACCTAATAGACCCACAGATGGAAGAGGTCGTGTTAGATGCTGGTTGTGGAACAGGCCGGCTTACGACGGAGCTTGCACGCTCATGCAAAAAAGTGTATGCAATGGATTTTTCAGCGGTGAGTATTGAAGTTCTCAACAAAAAAATGTATGAGGAAGGCATAAACAACGTGCAGAGTCTTGTGTGGGACATTACCCGACCGTATCCGCTGGAGGAGCGAGTCGAAAAAATTGTGAGTTGTGGAGTGCTACACTTCCTTCCGACCGTGCGTCACAGGCATTTAGCGTTGCAGAACATGTACAATCAACTACAAGAAGATGGTACTCTGGTAATTACCATTTGGAACTGACAAACGGTTTTTAAAAAACACCACTGGTCAAAAGATTGGGAAGGGCGGTACGGTTATCATTGCCACCGTTTCACCCCAGACGAAGCCAAAGCAGCCCTACAAGCTTGTGGTTTTAAGAAAATATTTATCAAAGGCTACGCGAATTTCGCGTATGTTTTTGAAATCTACCGGCGACTACGAGATCATCGTTTTTTGGGCATCCCATATCTTATCGCACGGAGCGATTTGTATCTATCCAAGTTCAACATCTCTTACTACCTAGGAGATTATTTAGTTTGCAGTGCAAAGAAATGATCGCAGATGCTTTTCGAATCAAGTTCCATCGATCCAGGTACTCACGTCTATAAGCTGCAAAGTTGCTCCGAAGATTGCAATGTTCAGACCACGAATAACGATAATATTAGCAGCAATGCTAAACAAAGAGTATCCTACAATCTTACTGTAAATGTGCTGACGCCTCTAAGAATTAATCATTATCTGCGGTACAAGGATCCGCAGCGACGCGCGAAGTGGACCAGCTTAACAAACTGCGGCAGACCGGTGTTGAGTAGGATAAGCTCGTACGACTGACTAGAGACGCAGATACGTTCAACTACACGAGCCCGTCGCTCTACCTGCAGCTCAGTACGGTATGTCCAACACTCGTCCCCCCCGCCGTCATGGAACGACTGCGCACCGACTTCGAGTCGAATGCACAGCACAACGCCATGCTCATACGGGAGTTGCTAACGGTCCTGGAGCGCTTCAATCGTGAGGGCATCCCCATCATCCCCTACAAAGATCCCCTCTCAGCACGCAACGCGTATGGCAACGTAGCCCTACGCGTGTGCACTGACCTCGACGTGTTTGTCCGCGAGGGTGATGTAGCGAGGGCCACAGAGGTGCTCCGCACGCAGGGGTATACACTCATGCTGCGCATCGACGCTATCGGAGACGAGCTCGAAGTAGCTGTGGAGTACCATAGCATCTTTGCCAAGGATCCTGCTAGTTACTATCGCACGTTTACTCCTGATCTTGTTTGGCCATTTGACTTTGCCAATGACCGCACGAGGAAACTCGAGCTGCACTGGGGCTTTGTGCCGGGCCGGTGGTCTGTTACCCGGAACAACGATGCACTCTGGGCGCGGACGCGCAAGGTACCCGTCGACGGCACAGACGTGTTGTCGTTCTCTCTGGAGGACAACCTTCTCCTGGCGTGCATCCACGGGGCGGCAATACACGGCTGGCTTTTTTGGGAGCTAGTCGAAGACGTTGCCACACTCATCACCTCCCACATCGACCTCAACTGGGATCAGCTCGTGACTATTGCGCGCCAGCGCGGCTGTCTGCGCATACTCACCGTCGGCCTCCTGCTGGCAAATGAGGTTGCAGGCGTCCCGCTCCCTGAGGACATCAAACCACGCCTCGATCACGACCCCCGCACACGCGCATACGTGGAGAGCGTTATCGCGCAAATTTTCTTTCACCGAGATGACACCTGGCGTTGGGGCATCATGGCAATGAACCTGCCTCCCGCAGATTTCCGTTACGTGGTGTTTATGCAAGAACGCGTGCGCGACAAGTGCCTCTCCCTGCTCCGCGTTGTGATACTGCCTGTTCCATCTGACATTGAAATGCTCCCCTCACTCGCGTCACGCAAGAGGATATTTTATCTGCTCCATCCAGCGCTGACAGTAGTACGAGTGCTAAAGTATCGGCTGAAGCTCCGCGCCTGAACGAAAACGCGCTTTCCAAGTCTGAAATCGATTTGTAGCTCTTAAAAGGGCTGCTCAAACACATAATCTGTTTGACTAGCAGGTGGGCGTGCCAGCGATGCCTCATTGAGCCGGAATACGTGAGGCACCTTACATTTTTTTAGTAAAGCTGTCCGATGCGATTCTGCTTTTGAGCAGGCTTAGCTAACTATTATAACTTGGCGCTTTTTTTGTGAGCAGCACGCAGAGCCGGTTAATAGCGCGATGTAAATCTCACGAGAAGCTTTATTACATAGTTTCGGCAGTGCAGTTTGAAAAACACAACTTCGATCATCGTGCGTGCACAGCTCGAACGCTACATGCCACGTTCAGAGCAGTCGCTTTAACGCCGTTTTAGCTGTGTTGCGACGATCAAAGCGTAAAAAATATCGAACTCGAATCTGGTGTAGCTCCTATAACACCTCATCCAATCATCAAAACGGCGTTGCCAGTGTGAAAAATGTGAAAGTCACGCCCCCCCTTTACGGTTAGCCTCGCTTGGAAATCCTGTAATAATAGATTTTTTTACTTATCGCATCGCTCTTGGCTGCAAATCTCGGATGTTTTTGCGCGTAGAAGGACACGCATCTTTTTAAGCCTTGAACAACGGGATTCTTCGTTATCAATGAAACCCTCACGTTAGTGCAACGGCTGCATAGTGGAAGCGCTGAAAAATCCCAGTTTTGCAGCGCATCACGTGTTTTATTATATCTCTCCCCGTGCCACACCTCAGCTATAGTGTTGCGTCTAACATTGCCAAGTAGTTCTTTCCCTTCATAATCTACGCAACATAGAGGTACATCTCCGTTGACAAGGATAGTGATGGGCCTATACAATTCGTTGCAGTAGTTTGTCCTCGTGAGTGCAGTCACTAGCTTGTGCCTCAGCGTCGGATCTTGTTTAGTCTCTCCCATCTCCCATTGGCCCGCCCAGTTGGTCAAGCCATGCACAGCGACGTCATCCGCATCGCGAAATTCGTCCTCCAGCGCTCCAATAGTATCTCGATTCCGGGGAGACACGACCATGGTGATAGTTACTTCGGGGATATCCTTTCCTAGACGGTCCCTTAGTTCAATAAAATTATGCACATTTTTTCGCACTTCGTCAAATGAAAGATTACGCCGGACCGATTCATACGCTTCCTTTGTTCCGCCGTCGAAGCTTATGCGCAACAAGTCGAGCAGGTCGCCCTCTAATAAGATTCTCGCCAACCTTTCTGTAAGCTTTGACCCGTTCGAGAAAAGTACTATTTTGGCTCGGGGGGCCTTTGACCGTATCAGTCGCAGATAGTCGGGAAAATTTGGCACGAGCAATGCTTCTCCATTAAGGTACGGGTATACCCAGCCATCATAGCGCTGTTGTTCCAGCTCGCTAACAATTTTCTCGAAAAGTTCCATTTCCATTATCCTAGGTTTTCGCTGCATAGACGATATAGGACACATAATGCAGCGTGCATTGCAAAAATTGCAGACTTCAATTCGGACTGCGCGAGGAAAATCTGACACAGAGGGTCTCATATTCGCGTGGAATGAATTTAATTTTTTAGTAAGACGAATCAAGATGAGGTGCTACGTTTATATTTTTTTTCTTTTCTCCTCCTGCTGAATGCGTAATTGGCTATTTTTGAAGTTTTAGAAACGTGCATAACCTTAGCTTTCGCAGCGCCTATATTCTTGTATTTGCGCGATATTCTGTAAGAAAAATCAGAGTCTTGTCCCTGCGCGTATCCTTTTAAGTTTTCATCATAGGCGAACTTTTCGAGAACTTCCCTATAATATGCGGTAAACCCTCCTGGAGCATTCTCAGTCTCACAGACGGAAACATCAGGATTTGAAGGATACGTGCAAAATCATGAAAGTCGAAATTTGCCCGTTTTTGTCCCCACTCCCTGTAAAAAAATATCGCGAGAAATAATCTGCTATTAAGTAACCTATTGACGCTACACCCTGGTGCGCTCCTCATTGACCAAACCAAGCCGCCGTTCAGGCCTGCACGTGTGTCATCTTCTTTTGGCCAGATGTGCTCTCCAAATACGCATCTGATTCTATCAAAACAAGGATTGTTGAAAACTTTTAGGACTTCTCTCACGTAGTCTTCATCAAGGACGACATCATCTTCGAGAACTAGCACTATATCGCCCGTACTCTCCCGTACGCCAATATTTCGTTGGTGTGTGAGACCTGTCTCTGAACGGACGTATCTAATTCTAATTTCTGCCCTATTGTTCTTGATGACTGAAGCTTCCAATCCATCTTTATCACTGACATCAACGATTACAATCTCGTCTGGTTTAACTGATTGATTGTTCACTGAACGAATACACGTAAGCACGTCCTGTGGTCTGTTTTTTGTGGCGATGAGTACAGACACGGCGTCGCCGCGGACAGACGTGGTAGCATGATGCGGCATATCCCACTTGTTTTCCAGATTTTCTAAATTAACATTGGAAGCGCTTTTTGTCATGGCTTTGACGTGCGATGGTGATTTGCAGTTTACAACACTATCGAGATAAAGAAAGCTACCCGTATGTAACCTCGCATTAAGCCACGATTGGCGAGTGTAAAAGACGATCCGGCGCCTTTAGCGCTTTTTTTGCAACGCGAACCGCGAAAGCTTATAAGCACCTACCATTGTGTGGGCGCAACGTTACGACTTGTGGGAGAGAATGTCACATCGGGAAGAACATCGATAAACTAGATACGATCATAACTGCGTAGCAGTATGCATAGACGGATATCTCTGTACGCTTTAAGGCTGATCAATCCGAATATGCGAAAAACTCTTGAGGCACTTGCAAGGCTTGCAAGGCAGCAGCATTCGCTAAGCAGGCGTTGCCCTGTAACTGCGATGAGCGCGATAATGATTGAATGAGGTGTTACGGGAGCTATTCAAAATTAGCACCACTCCCATATTTTTTTGCGCTTTGATCGTCGCAACACAGCTAAAACGGCGCGAATGCGACGGCACTGCACGTGGCATGCAGCGTTCTTGCTGTGCACGCACGATGATCGAAGTTGTGTTTTTCAAACTGCACTGCCGAAACTATGTAATAAAGCCCCTCGTGCGAAATCAACAAGGCTATGTTACGTTAGATTTACCTCAGACTCGTGAAAAAGTGTTAGGCACTCTGACATGACAAACGTGTACCGCACCGCTGAAGAAAGCGGGGCCTCCCTTGAAGAATTAATCGTCCTCTGCTGTATCAGGCTTCATGCAGGGACGCGCGAAGCAGACCAGCTCAACAAACTGCTGCAGAGTGGCGTTGAGTGGGATAAGCTCATACAGCTCGCTAGAGATGCAATCATAACTCCGCTGCTCTACCTGCAGCTCAGCACAGTGTGCCCAACACTCGTCCCCCCCGACGTCATGGAACAATTGCGCACCGACTTTCAAGCGAATGCACAGCACAACGCCATGCTCATACGTGATCTGTTAACGATCGTTAAGCGCTTTAATCGTGAGGGCATCCCCGTCATCCCCTACAAAGATCCCCTCTCGGCACGCACAGTGTATGGCAACGATGTGCCCCGCGTGTACGCTGACCTCGACGTGTTCATCCACGAGGGTGACGTCGCGAGGGCCACAGAGGTTCTCCGCACGCTGGGGTACTCACACATATCGTACATCGATGCGATCGCAGACGCGCTCGATGTGGCAATCGAGTACCATCGCATCTTTGCCAAGGATCAGGTCAGTTATGAGCGCATGTTTAGTCGTGATCGCGTTGGGCCGTTTGACTTTGCTAATGACCATGCTGGGAAGCTTGAACCGCACTGGAATTTTTTGCCGGGACGGTGGGCTATTCGCCGTAACAACGAGCCACTCTGGGCGCGGGCGCGGAAGGTTCCGGTCGGCGGCACGAACGTATTGTCGTTCTCTCCGGAGGACAGCCTTCTCCTGGCGTGCATCCACGGGACGGTAATACATGGTTGGCTAGCGTGGAAACTTCTTAACGATGTTACCGGACTCATCAATCACACAGACCTCAACTGGGACCAGCTCGTGGCTATCGCACGTCAGCGCGGCTGTCTCCGCATACTGACCGTCGGCCTCCTCCTCGCGAATGAGGTAGCCGGCGCCCCGCTTCCCGACGACATCAGGCAGCGCCTCGATCACGACCCCCGCACACGCGCATACGTAGAGCGTGTCGCATTACAGTTCTTTCACCGAGACGCAACTTGGCATCGGGGTATCGTGGCAACGAACCCCGCTCATTCAGATCTCCGTTACGTGTTATTTATGCAGGAACGCGTGCGCGACAAGTGTCGCTCCCTGCTTCGCGTAATGATGCTGCCTGTTCCATCTGACGTTAAAATGTTCCCCTCACTCGCGTCACACACGAGAGTGTTTTATCTGCTTCATCCGGCGCTGATTGTTATAAAACTATTGCGGCATCGGCTGAAGCCCCACGCGTGAACGCACATCTCTGTGTGCGGCGACTGAAATCCCGCGGTTAATGTCGGTTGGTCGGTCGTTACATCACATGTAACTGGGCTTTATTCGTTTGCCAAGCGGTATATAGTGATTAATTCTTACGAGAAAGTTGTCCGATTGCTTGTGCGGAGACGAGCGATTTTTTTAGTAATATTGCAAAATGCGCATCGCTAGAGAGAAAGCCAGGGAATACATTTTTTAAGCAGTACCTCGTCTCCAAAGTTTGCCGAGCGGCTTGTAAAATGCGCCCCCCTATAGAATGAAAAAAGACATGCGTGGGCTGTTATGAAAATCGGCTTATTAAAATATGAACATTCGTTGCTCCGCGTTCGCGCACAAAATCTTGGAGACGAAATCCAAACCCTTGCTGCGTTGCAGTTTTTGCCGAGGGCAGACACACAGTTTAACCGCGATACCCTATCGAAAGCAGAAGCCGATGAACCCCACCTGCTAATTATGAATGGGTGGTTTTATCTTACACCAGACTCGTTCCCCCCCTCAAAATCAATATTACCGATATTCGTCAGCTTCCATATCGCTGACACAGAGAAATCAATCAGACATTTCTTGAGCCCTTCATCTATAGAGTATTTCAAGAAGCACGAACCTATAGGGTGCCGAGACAGAAAAACGATGGAGATGCTACAATTCAAAGGGGTAGAAGCGTTTTATTCTAAGTGTCTAACCATAACCTTTGAACGCAGACTAAAATCCCCGGAGAATGGGAAAGTTTTTCTGGTCGATATTGATAGGCGAATCCCAATACCTAGGCCAATCCGTTCAGGTGCTATCAGGGTTTCCCATCTCGTCCCGCCTGATGTTAGTGTTGAGACGAAATTTCGACTCGCTCGTGAGTTGTTGGACACGTATCGTGATGAGGCAAAGCTAGTCATCACGACGAGATTGCATTGTGCACTCCCCTGCATTGCCATGGGAATTCCAGTGATATTTTTTGGGGACCCTCGTAATGAACGTGTTTCAATTCTGAAGGATTTAGGCTTGATCATAAATCGATACGTACTCCCAAAAAGTAGAATCTTCAGATTCTTGCATCGGATTCGCCTTTTTACCTCAATGTTCAGCATCAATTGGGACCCAGACCCCATCGACATTGAGGCTGAGAAAGATGTACTATGCAAGCTAGTTAGAGATAGGGTTGCGCAATATCTAATTTGAGATAAGTGGCTACATTATACACAAGGCGAGCTTTTAGGCCTCATACAACTAATCCTTCCGAACTCTTGCAAGCAACTTGTTGGGTGCGGGGTTTTGAGACTGACGGCTTATGTTTGCATTATGGCCGCCTACAACAAGCGCACATCAAGAGTTCCAAACCCTATCTGTTGCAGCCAAATCGTTAGCACTATTGCATACCAGGTTCGAATAAGGCCCTCATTTTTGCCTTCCACGAGCTCAGAGTACGCTTTTCGTAATGCGACAAGATCGATGTAATGTCCGGCGCGCCGTAGCTCTTGACAGTTTTCATTCCGTTGAGATGTTCGGTCACTAGGCCGGAAAAGTCACACATATCCCTCGTTAGCGCACTGCCCCCTTTTGCGCGCAAATACTCGCTTCCCAAGCCCGAAATCGATTTGCGATTCTGGAAAGCACTGCTCAAACACGGTCATCCCTGTGCTGTGGCTCCTCCTTGCCTGCGCGTCCTTCACTGTTGCTGGACAAGTTATGGCACAGCAGTTGCGATCTTTTTTGCAACGCTGTCCGATGAGATTCTACTTTTGATCAGGCCCAGCTAACAATCAGAACTTATTGCTATTTTTTTCATGAGCGGCTCGCAGTCCGTCTAGAAATCCTTTTACTCCTTGCGAGTTATGCGTCATTGCGGCCCATACCAGCTCCCTCAAAAACAACCCGAGCACTGACATGTTAAAAGCAAAACGGTTTCTTAGCGCTTGGGGAAAATTTTTCTTGAACAGATAGTGGTGATGTTCTATTCTCATCTTGCTGTATGCATAATTGGCTATTTTTGAGGTTTTTGAAACGTGCAGAACTTTGGCCTTCGTAGTGCAGATATTCTTGTATTTACGTGATATTCTATACGAAAAATCAGCGTCTTCCCCCCAAGCGTATCCTTTTAAGTTTTCATCAAACTTGAATTCGTTGAGGACTTTCTTGTAGTATGCGGTAAACCCTCCAGGAGCAAACTCAGTCGCATAAACAGAAGCCTCAGGATTTGAAGGATACGTTTGAAATCCTGAAAGTCGAAATTTGCCAGTTTTTGATGCCGTTCCTTGTAAAAAAAACAGCGTCAGAAACAATCGACTATTAACCAAACTATAGATCCAGACGACTAGCGTTCTCCTTATTGAACAAACTAACGTTTCAGTCGCGCCATCACGTTTGTCATCTTTGTTTGGCCAGATATGCTCTCCAAATACACATCCAATTGCATCAAAACAAGGATTGTTGAAAACTTTTACGATTTCTTTGATATAGTCTTCATCCAAGATGATATCATCATCGAGAATTAGCACTATGTCCCCGGAGCTCTTCTGCACACCTATGTTTTTTTGATGCGTGAGCCCTGCCTCGGTTCGAACATATACAATCTTAGTTTCCCCGCCAGAGTCACTGCGGATCAACGCGTCTAATCCGTCTTCATCACTTGCGTCAACGATTATTATCTCCCCGGGTTTAACTGATTGATTATTGACTGAACCAACACACATAAGCACGTCCTTTGGTCTGTTTTTTGTAGGGATTAGTACAGACACAGCGTCGCCTCTTTGGACACAAGTAGTAGTCCGATGCGGCAAACCTTTTCTATCGTCTACATTTTCTAAATTGGTATTGGAAGTGCTCGTTGTCATAGCGTTGAAGTGTGATAATCATTTGGAGTTTACAGCATCATCATCGTTCTAAAGTTAGGCTGATATAACCTTGCTATGAACGGAAATCAGCACGTGCAAAGAAGGGATTCTATGTATTTAACCTCTTTTTGTTGCGCGAACTGACAAAGCTTACAAGCAACCCCTTTTTTTTAGTGGGGCGTACGTGACTTGTTAGAATATCACGTCGGGGCAAAAATCGATAAACTTGACAAATCCTTGCGCGGTGAGGAGACGATTTCTCTAACCGCGTGAAGCTGGTTAATCCGAATATGCGAAAAAACTTCGTCCCACTTGCAAAGCTTGTCGGGAAGCAGCATTCGCTACGCAGGCATTGCCTTGCAACTGCGATAACCGCCTGTTGGTGTTGCGGAGCGCATTCAGTATTGCTGCAGCGGACATAAAAATGATTACTAGTTGGTTGTCAGTTGAAGCAAGCGTAGCCGAGTCTTTCAAACCCAAGTGACGTTGCCACTGCAATCTCGGTAGCCAACATAACGACGGTTAATCAAGCTTCGCTAGTAGTGACTGTTAAGACTTCCGCTCCAGAGTGCCTCGCCGGCAAAAATGTTGGAAGGAGTGGTGACGGGAAAGCCCAATCGAATTAAGGAGAAGCTAGAAAAAAAGTAAGATCGAAAATTGTCTTTAATTTCGAAGCTAACAAAAGACCCCTACTGTAATTACCACTCGCGTGATTTATCGTGAACGATATGCTGATATGGCCAGGCTAAGCGCTTGTCATCTGGTTGAAAAACTGGCTTGCGTACCGCGTCGGGTTAGGCTACGCGTCGATTTCTGTTGCCTAACTGAGCCCCCTTCTTTGTTTCCAAGCGCGACTAGCTTGAGCACTGAATCCATCTCAGCACAATGCACAAGCCAACTGTGACAACAGTCCTATGCTGATCCTACGTCATCGGTGCGAAGCGCGTCTTGTGCCTTGCACAACTCGACGAAACGCCCCGTCCCTGCGGCGGTGAGTGAATTCCAGTCACCAGTCTCTATTACGCGCCCGCTCTCAATGACGTAGATGACATCTGCGTTACGGATGGTCGAGAGACGGTGGGTGATGGCAAGGATGGTGATGCCGCCGTGGAGGGCCTCAATCGCCCTTTGAATGCGAAGTTCGTTCTCTGAATCAAGGTTGCTTGTAGCTTCATCGAGGATCAGCAGGCTCGGCTTCCTGAGCAGGGCCCGCGCGAGAGCGAGCCGCTGCTGTTCCCCGCCCGAAAGACGCACGCCCCGGTCGCCGAGCACCGTTTCCATACCCTCTGGAAGCTGCGAGACAAAGTCCTCGGCGGCGGCCATCCGAAGCGCCGTGTGCAGTTCGTCGTCCGTTGCATCGGGATAGGCCCACATCAGATTCGCCCGCACCGTGTCGTTGAAAAGAAATGTGTCCTGTGGAACATAGCCAATGCACGCCCGCCACGCGTGGAGCCGTTCGGCGTCGAGCGGCACGCCATCAATCAGCACTGCGCCTTCCTGTGGTTCAATTAACCCTATGAGGAGGTCGGCGATCGTGCTCTTTCCGGCACCCGACGTGCCGACGATTGCAGTCATTTCGCCCGCGTCGATTTTAAGATTCACGTCCTTAACGGCCGACTGACCGTCAGCGGCATACGAAAACGACACGTCGCGTAACTCTAGACTTCGTCGCAACGCAATGGCTTTCGACACGGCAACCTCGTGTTCTGCCTCCATTTTGCAACGTTCCTCGATATCAACGACGTTCGCAAATATCGGCAGCATGTTCACGGTGCTCTGATAGGTGAGCTGCAGGGAATTGAACTGTGGTATAATCTGGAAAAATAAGTACAACAGCACTAAGACGACGGCACCAGGAAGGTGCAATACCTCGATTAGCGCGATGACCGCCCCGGCCAGAACAGCCAATGAGCCGATGTTGTACAACGCCTGCGTGTTGTTCATGTTTCGCACGTACCCCACGTAGTCTTTCATAACGCGGGTACTGAGGTCGGAAAAGCGGGCCTTGTTGCGTTCCTGCGTCCCGTAGCTTTTGACGGTCTTCATGCCGTCGAGATGCTCAGTTACCGCACCGTACAGTTGGCGCATATCGGTTGAAAGCGCCTTGCCGTGCTCTCTTGACACCGAGATCTTGCTTTTCAGTCCGAAGACGAGCACAAAGCCACAGATAACGACCGCTGTTGCGGTCACCGCGGACAGGAGCCACGCCACGACGACGTAGGCGAACAATATCAGCAGGCCTGCCAGTCCTTGGAATATCTGCTGCGTCCCATTGCTCACGCGGTCGACCTCATAGGTCAATGCGGCGGTAAACGTGGAGGCACGATTTCGCGAGAAAAAGAGCCAGTTTGTGCCGACAATGGCGTCATAAAGCTTTTGCCGCAATTCGAGCCCGAAATCATACTGAATGGCATAACTGAGGTTGTTTTGCCAGCGCGTAAGGAGAAAGTAGAGCGTCATAATCACGACGTACACGCCCAGCACCGTCGCCAACGTAAGAGGCAACCCAACAAAGGCAAAGGCAGCGGACGCATACCTCCCGACGCTCGAAGACGTTCCCTGGCCCATGTTAAGGCCGATCAACTGGAGAAGCGGCAGTAGCAGGAGGAGTCCGATGCCTTGCGTCAGGGAGAGGCACACGGCGAGCACGACGGCGAGCGCCACCTTCGCAGCTCGGCCCTCGACAAGAGTAGATAGGTAACGCCAAAGCGGGCCGTTTTGCACGCGCACCGAGAGCGGCACGCGCAGTCTTTTGCTGAGGGGGAGCGTTTCGCCGGCCATAGTACATCCTTACCGTTAATCGTATAGCGCGATCCGTAATAAAGGTTGAAGGCGCTAAAAAAAGGACACGGACGACGGACGTACCCAATCAACAACCGAAATGGCACGAACAAGGAGCACCGTAAGGCGTCTAGGACGATCAACGCGTTTGGCGGGAGAACAATCGCGCGCCGCCCCATTAGGTCAGTTCTCAAAACAACGAGCTGCGGGAATGGAAAAGAGTACATGCAAATCGCTCGTGAAGCTCACATTGAGCGCACGCTTTTCGAGGGCGTGCGCGCCAACCTTCTCTGGGCATGTCCCGATGCAACGGAGGTATAACTTTGGAAGGCGCTTCGGATGGCCACCGCCGAGGACTTTGTAAAGTATCTTCCTCGTGGCGTGGCTGGGAGATCGCGGCGTGCTGCTATCGGGGGGAGTGTCAGCGCTTGGCGTTAGCGCGGGCCTAATTACGAGAACCAACGGTGTTCCTCCTCGATGAGGCGACGAGCAACCTGGACTCAGAGAACGAGCAGCGCATTCAAAGGGCGATAGATGCACTGCACAGCGGCGTTACAATTGTCATCATCACTCATCGTCTGTCGGCAATCCGAAACGCAGACCTCATTCACTGCTTGAGGACGATCACATCGTCGAATCCGGCGATTGGGCTGCGCTTACTGAAAAAGGCGACCGGTTTTTCCAGCTTTGTCAGGTGCAGGGTGTCACATAGCCCTGTTGGGGCGACCTTCACTTCAAATCTTAAGTCGAGTGCACGTTTGCCCAACACGCACCACGTAGCGGCAGTCGCATTAGTATATTTGCTACAGAGAGGGCCAAAGATATCGCTAGTTTGACCTCTCCTCAATAAACGCTGATATATAGGGCTCTAAAGAAGAGCCATTTCGATGGGCGGACTAGACGCATACACGAGCTTGACAACTTCAGCGGTCGCTTGAACGGAAAAAAGCACGTAGAGATCGCCAGTGAAGTTAGCGCTGAGGGTGCGGTTCTTGAGCACGTCCCCAGCGCAAATGCCAGTGCAAACGGCGTAATTGGCGTAGTATGTCCTCCCGTCTTGAGCGACGACTAAGAGACTCGTGTATTTGAAGGGGGTGCTGGTTTGCTGAACATTTGAAACGGTTATGTTTGCGATAAGGTATTTGTAGCTAGGGGGAGGGGTCAGCGCAAAAGCATAGACGCCGGCTTGGCCGTTTGCTTTGATCCACTGGTTGGCCGTGGCGGGATCTGATGAATCGCTTATGGCGTTCACCTTCAAGGCAACGTGACCGTTGGTAGCGTTCGCATGTGCGGGCGCGTGGATTGTGGATGGTTGTCCTGTGTACGTATTGTGGTCGCCAGTGTCAACAACAGCGAACAGCATTTGCATACCTA
>Ga0208192_1001339_pt1 | contig 14857 bp, 14 predicted proteins | sample June2015DPH_13_1_2_FD_184711 | JGI IMG/M metagenome (GOLD analysis project Ga0208192, IMG submission 184711) | Peatland microbial communities from SPRUCE experiment site at the Marcell Experimental Forest, Minnesota, USA - June2015DPH_13_150... | ecosystem: Environmental > Terrestrial > Soil >... | reverse complement strand
CCGACGCGTCCGCCGCAAACACGGGCGGCTTCGTTCAAGTCGCTGTATCGAAAGCGCGCCGGGCGAAGTATCTGCTAGTCCTAAGCTGAGTACAGTCGGCGCGCTTCCGATACAGCTCTAAGACTTAAGACTTTTCATGCGGAATCCTGAACACGCACCGGAACTGCCTGGGTGGCAGCAACTTGCAGTGGAACGCGCGGGGAATTCTTCTCTTCCGCCCGCCAGTCGCCTGCTGTTCCGAGCGACATAAAGTTTTGCGCATTGCCCTGTAGCGGCGGTCTATGACCGCCGGTCGGCGCTCATAGAGCGCCGCTACAAGTTATGTCGCTCTGTATTGGACCCCGGGGAGTTACTTTCGGGTGGGAAACCACCTGTCCAGACGCGGTCTGGCGCGCGCGCGGAGAGAAGGCGGCCGCCGCCAAACTGCACGAGGTCGCCCAGCTTCCTATCCAGGTCTTCGACGTGGACATGGAACTGGCCAAGCTGGCCGCCAGCCTCAAGGCGGGTAGCGCGGACCCCCGATCTTGGGGTCCGCGGTTCTTCTTCAGGAAAAGCCGCAGACCTCACCGGCGGAGGTCTGCGCTACACCTGCTTCCCTACGCCGACTGCTTCGCCGCCGCCCTCGCCCAAGCCAGGAAGGCAACCTTGGTCACGAGTGACAAGGACTTTGGGCGCGTGGGGACTGCCCTCAAAATCCTTTGGGTCTGAGGTCGCAGGTTGTAGCTTGTCTTTGAAGTCTGCGGTCCATTATGGGGAAAGCAAAGAGCCGCGGAGTTAAATGACAACTCCGCGCTTACCCTCTTGCGGGGTGGCAGCGGAAACAAACTCTAAGAACATGCTGCCGTATATCTGACCGGCGGCCGGCTGAAATATTGCTTGACATTGTTTGGACATAGGTTGATATATATCGAGATGACTTGGGAATGTGAAGACCAATGAAACGGCCAACAAAGGTAATGAAGTACAGCCTCCGGGATGCAGCAAAACTCATTGGCGTTGCGCCCATCACGTTGAGAAGATGGCTCCTTTCACAGAAAGTGCGTGAGGTCGCGCGAGATCGGAACGGGTGGCGATTCTTTACCGCACGGGACCTTGTTCGGATTAAGCGTTACGCCTCCAAGATCACACGGCCCCCAATCCGATGATCTCTGACAATCAACTGCCTGAACTCCGAGACTACCGGATACTAGAGCGAGAATTGCCGATCGTAGAAGACTCGCGCTTCGGGGCCCTTGTAGTGTCGAGTGGGAATGAGCAACTGGCCGTTCATCGATGGTTTAGATTCAAGGAGGCGTACTCGGCAGGTCTAGTTCCGGCGTTGCTTGAAAAGTACGATCCTGAGGGGCAGGCATTTTCCTTGCTCGATCCTTACTGCGGAGTTGGAACAACACTGCTTTCGGCACAGACGATTTCTACCCAATCGATAAGCGCAACTGGGATTGAATACAATCCGTTTGTAAGATTTGTGGCATGTACCAAGTTGGATTGGCCTCTTGTGGACCCAGCGAAGCTCGTCGCATTGGGGGCCGCGGTTGTGAGGGCCACAGCAGCGGCAAGGGAAGAGCTTCCAGATTTGTCGGGATTCCAAACGGGACGTTGTATGAGCATTCATATAGCAAGGCGACTGATTGGAATCCGAGACGCCATCAGGGCGGAAGGTGATTCGCCCACCCATAGGGCACTCTTGCTGGGGCTTGCAGCAGCGGTAGAACCACTGAGCCACACGAGGAAAGACGGGCGAGCCCTGCGCCTTGTCGAGCGCCCCAGGCAAATAGTGTCAGCGGTCCTGCAAAACAAGTGGGAGGCAATGGCAGCGGATGTTTCTTCAATGAGGACTTCGCAGCCTTACAGGAATTCCGCTAAGGTCATCGCCGGGGACGGAAGAAAACCGCTGGCACATGGCGTTCAACCTGGATCCGTGGACCTCATAATCACGTCACCCCCTTATCCGAACAACATTGATTACTCAGAAGTCTACAAGTTGGAGCTTTGGCTGCTTGGCTTTATCCAAGATTCGAACTCGTTTTTGGACTTACGCAAAGCGACCTTCCGAAGTCACCCCACGAGTGACCTGTCGATATCAGAAGAGACTTTTGTGAAGGAAATTACAGCGCAACCGCTGAGCCAGGCATTTGAACCGATCCTCTCAAAATTAGACGCCAAGAATGAAACATGGCGCCGCCGGTTATTCGTCGGCTACTTTTCTGATACAAAATCCGCGCTGGAGCAATATTACAGAGCGCTTAAGCCGAACGGGCATGCCTTCATCATTGTGGGGAACTCGCTGCATGGCGGCAAATACGCGCCATACATCATTGCGACCGACCTTCTCATCGCAATGTTGGCCCGTTCAATTGGTTTTGTGGTCGAGAGGATTTCTGTAGCCCGGTCGTTGCGGAGGCGGCTGACTGGTAATCACTTTCTCCGGGAATCTCTTCTTGTATTGAGAAGGCCCCATGGCGAACAAGAACCAGCGTCTTCGATTTGACGTTTCGGCCAACTTACAGAAACTCGTCGGTGAAGAACTCGTCACCAACGAGGAAATGGCTGTGATCGAGTTGGTGAAGAACGCCTATGATTCCGGCGCGAGAAGCGTCAACATAACAGTCCAGCCTGAGACCGCGCGCGAGCCTGCATACATAGAGATTAGAGACGACGGGCCCGGAATGTCCCTCGAGGAATTCAACCGCATTTTCATGTTTGCAGGGTATAGCGAACGTGACGAGGAGGCCGCCACGGCAACCCGAGTTCCAACTGGTGAAAAAGGCATTGGTCGGTTCGCCGCAGATCGTCTTGGGAGCAAGCTGGAGTTAACGACGAAGAAATCAGGTGAGGTCGATGCCCTGAGGGTCAGGTTTAACTGGACGGCATTCCGAAATAAGAAGAAACGCTTTAGTGACATCGAGATCCCTTATGAGCACGTTCGCAGAGCTGACCTTCCAAAGGAGACCTCGGGCACCATTCTCCTAATAAATGGCCTTCGCACAATCTGGAGTCGAGCCAAGGCCAGGTCGACCCGGGATTCAATTGCGGCCTTACTAAATCCATTTAATAGACCAGATGACTTTAATATCGAGTTCACGGTTGCCGGTATGCCCGAACTCTCCGGCCCCGTTCAGCAGAAGCCTCCAGAGAATCAAGACTACGACTTAAGATTCAAGGTCTCTGAGGACGGGAAGTTTCTTTACCGCAGGTTCAGCACGCCGACGTCGAAGGAACGTGGTTGGTCGCCCATCACAACCGACGCTAATCTCGCCAGACTAGGTGGGTTGCGCGGCAAGCTCCTCTATTACATTAGCCACCCGCGCAAGAACGTCAAGGGCCTCCCTTGGGGTATCCAAGTCTATCGCGATGGCTTCCGACTTCAGCCTTTCGGTTCCCCGCTGGAGCCGTGGCTTCGCCTTACCGAGACACGGGCGAAGCGGGCTGGGCACGCGCCTCTAGTTCCGTCACGCCTCTTCGGCTTTGTCGAGGTATCGCGTCTTCACCAGCCTGGAATACGCGACATCACAAGCAGACAAGGGTTGATGGAGACAGAAGATTTCCATCAGATGATTACCATACTTAAAGAACAAACCGCTGATTTGACGAAGGCCATTCTAGAACAAATAAGCAAACCGAGATGGAAGGAAACTGGAAGAGAACAGTCGATCAAGATCGAACAATCAAAGGTTCAGACACTCGGGGACCTTTCTGTAGGCATCAGCCACGAGATCCGACAACCGCTGCAATCGATCATCTCGGAGGCAGGTGCCATCGAGGACCGGTTAGATGACCTGCAGATTCAAGACTCCCAAATACTGGAATCCCTGGCAACAATAGATGATGGTGTCCGGCGGATCGACGAAACGCTTACATTCATACAAGAGTTTGCAAAGGGAGACCTCGACTTGATCGCGACTTTTGATCTTGCCGAGGTTGTCAGGAAGACTTGCAGGCTCCTCTCCGCACAAGCAAAGACACAGGGAATAACGTTAAGCACCAGCGTCCCGGCTTCGCAGATGGTGACGACGAACAAGAATATGGTTGAACGCGTCCTAGTCAACATTCTGAAGAACGGGCTCGAAGCCATTGAGCAGATACACGACTACGGCGAGGGCGAGATACTTGTGAGACTTGTTCGAGAGGTAACCGAGCACGTGGTTACCGTGACAGACAACGGAGGTGGGATACCCAAGGAACTGCAGCCAAGGATTTTTACGACCTTCGCGACGAAGAAGACTGGCGGACGCGGATACGGGCTATCGCATTCGCAGACGATTATCAAGGCCCACGGTGGTAAGATTACATTCGAAACGGAAGAGGGCACGGGCACGACCTTCGCCGTCCACCTCCGCGATGTCAACGGGTGACTAATGCCGGCCAGTATCCTTTTAATAGATGATGAAGAAGATGTTCTCAACGGTTGGGCTAAGGCCCTGCGACCGACCGGTCATAAACTTCTGCTCGCGCGAACGGCAAAGGCAGCAATTGAGATTGCAGTTGATGAGCCGGTTGACATCGTTGTTGTTGATTTTATTCTTGGGCCGGATACGGGCGTCGAAGTTCTAAATGCGATCAGGAAGAAACGTCCACTGGTTAAGTCGATTTTGATATCCGCTCAGATCGATCGGAACTTGAGCGAGGAGTCGGTTAGAGGATTGATTAAGGATAAGGTGGAGGTAGACCTGTACCTTCACAAGCCCGTGCGCAACAAGGAACTGCGAGAAGCCGTCGCCCACTTGCTAGCTAACAAAGAAATAGATTGGCGGGATTGGGCGAAGAAAGTGCAGGAAGCGAGAGAATCTAAACCAGAAGATGCCGCCGACGCGGCTGGCCGTCTGAAACAGCACCTCAAGAAAAACGGTTAATTTCCTTGCGCGCCTACTTCTTTGACACATCGGCTCTGGTTCCCCGCTACTTTTCGGGACGATTCACACGTCGGATAAATCGTATTCTCGCCACGAAGAACTCTCAGTTCTTTATATGTGAGCTGTCGATTATTGAGATGTCGAGCGCACTTGCAAAGGTCTACCGAAAGCATGAGCTGAGCGTGGCCGACTTTCATAAGATGCGTGCCATGTTTGAGAACGATATTGGGCGTGGGTTATTAAGGGTCCTAAAGATTAATCAAAAGGACTTGCTGAATGCCAGAGACCTCTTGGAAGACGCTGCCGTCCTGAACGGAAGAGACTTTCATAGTGCCGATTCCATGATTGCCGCCTGCTGCCGCGGTCTTGCTCACAATCTCGGTCGGCGCGTCATCTTTTACACTAGGGATTGGTGTCAGTATTCAAGTGTGTTTGCCGTCCGAGCATACCGTGCCGTACTTAAGCTCCGATACCTCGGAAAAGGGAAAGGCGGCGTACCCGCACGCACTGGTTGACGCCCAGTGGAAGGCGAGTAGTCTGGTCGTTAAGCTTCTCTGTCCATCACGTCTTCGGTGCTGTATTCTAGCGCCGTGTCGGCCTGCGTTGCGGGATCGCCCTTTTCTTCCCGATCGATTTTTGTTCGTCACGGTGCGCTTGCTCAAGCGGCGCAGCGAATTGCGAGACGCCGATTTCCACTTCCTGGCGCCGGCGTTCCGCGCGTGGCGCACACGTCGCGTTTCTTGCGATATGGGTGCGCCAGACCAACCTCTCACCCTCGGCCTTCAGAGCCTGCCCCATTCGCTGCGCTCAGGGCAAGCTCTGAGCGGGGCGAAGGGTCCTCACTTGTGTTGCTTCCTCTTGTTTCAGCCGCTCGGCCAGCAGGTAGCGCAGGGCCCGCCCTCCGGCCCTGCGGCTATTCCAGCGGCGCGGGTGGGGGCCGCGTCGCAAACAAGGGAATCCGAATTTCCTTTGCCCGCGTCCGAAACACCGTTCCGCAAACATCTTGGCCGCACCGTCAAAACCACGGCGCGGTGGAAAAGCCGCAAGGCTGGAGAGCGAGCCTTGCGCTACATTTTCTCTTGCGTGCCTCCCAATGCTATGAGGCCCCCGTGCTTCTCTCGCCCGCTTCCGCAAGTTTCTGCCTGAGGGGAGGATTTTTTGCTTGACAGAGTTAACCTGTGAGTTATAATACCGTGAGTACCTAGCGCCCCGGCTCGGTAGGAGCTACTCGGGAAATAGCCTTCCCCCTGCCATCCACGAAGTGGGCAGTAGGCAGAAGGCAGAAAGCAGTAGGCAGAACGCTGACTCCTTACTCCTGACTTCTAGCTCCTGACTGCTGGCTGCTGAACGCTGAAGGCTGATTGTTGAACGCCAAGCCCGCGAGCATGAGAATTGCGAAAGTGTCCTGCTCCTCCATTATGTTGATGATAATAAAGGCACTTAGCGATATTCATCATGTCTTTGCAAAATCAGCAAGTCAATGAAAGTAAACCAGTTAAGCACATTGCGTTGCGGTAGAGCTAAAAAAATGCGGGGGGCAAAAATGAAGGTAAGTTCCATTATGTTGTTGAAAACACATGTAGTAAAAATGTCAGTTTGTTGGTCCTCCACTATGTTCATGAAAATACGCGAGTTATAGTTGCCTCTCCATTATGTTGATGATAATAAAGGTTGTTATCAACTATTCTTGATTGCAGAAGGAAGCGACTGGGGCGGGCAGAGGGCAGTAGGCAGTAGGTAGAAGGCGGCGAGCGCTGCTCGCTGCGGCGGCGACGCGGGCAGAACTTCGTGGCGAGGGCGGGCGACAACCGAGATGAAGGTTGGCACATGAAGTGCGGTAGATTTGTCTCTGCCGCGCACACTGTGGGCGGACCACCACCCTTTTCGGTAAATGGTGCAGGAGGACTCGCAAATGGGCAGAATCGGACGCCGTGAAATGTTGCGGAATTCGCTGGGGATTTCTGGTGCTCTGCTGGGAGGTGTCAGCTATGAGCATAGGGCCCTGATGGCTCGACTGGCTGACACCTCAGCGCCCGCCAAGCCGGAGGAACCCGTCAAGAGCCTGCAACGGGGAAAGCTTGGCAAATATGAGGTCTCGCGGCTCATTATCGGCGGCGACCCGATCTCGGGCATTGCCCATGCTGGCGAACTTGTCTATCAAGCGGATTTCATGCTGCAATACTTCAACACCGACAAGATCCTGGAAACTCTGGCGCGGGCGGAGCAAAACGGTATCAACACCCTGCTGATGCGGGCTGATGACCGCATCATCAAGCATGTCACAATTCACAACAAGGAGCGCGGCGGGAAGCTCCAGTGGATTGCTACCTCCGCCCCCGAGCAGGGTGACCCTGTGGAAAACTCCAAGCGCGCCCGCGACAACGGCGCTATTGCCATGTATCTTCATGGTGGGGTTGCTGATAGCCTCGTTAAGGCGGGCAAGGTGGAAGAGATCGGTCAGATCGTGGAAGGTTTCAAGAAGACGGGAATCCTGGCTGGCATTGGCGCCCACTTGTTGGATACCGCGCGCGCTTGTACGCAGGCCAGGCTCGATCCGGACTTCTTCATGATGACGATCAACCGGGTGAATTACTACTGCAGCGAAGCGGCCGAAGTTGGCATCTTCATGAGGTCGATCAAGAAGCCCTGGATTGCCTTTAAGGTCTTGGGGGCGGGGAGAGTGAAACCCCAGGAAGGGTTCCAACTCGCTTTCAAGAGTGGAGCCGATTTTCTGGCCGTCGGAATGTTCGACTGGCAGGTGCGGGACAATGTCTCGACGGTTCAGGAAATGCTCGCGAAAGGGATCGAGCGAGACCGCTCCTGGGCATAGGGTTACCGCGCCGAAGCCCACTCAATAAGCAGCTTCAAGCGGGAGTGTCCGGCGGGTCTTTTCTCCAGCCTCTCGCGGGCGCCCATCCAAACCCCGCTGGAATTGAGGGGCGTGGAAAGTCTCAGGGAAGAGCGCGCCATCTGACCAAAGCATTTCCTGATAGTGACAGTTTGTCTGCTCTTCAATATCTTCTCCCCCATTTGGATGGTCTCTCGTTTGCACAGCCTTCTCCCTTATGGGCCATAGTGCGAGGTTCAGCCGGCGGAAATTCATGCAGATGGCCGTGGTCGCCACGGCGGCAGGGCCCATGGTGTCGTGTATTGGCACCAGCAACCCCTGGCGCTGTCTGAGTGAGGACGAAGCCCGCACGCTCGAAGCCCTTGCGGACCGGATAATCCCCGCCGACCAGGACCCCGGGGCACTCTGGGCTGGAGCGGTCAATTTCATCGACCGGCAACTGGTGGGCCCGTACCGGAAACTTCAGAAAACCTACCGCCTGGGCCTCACGGGCACCCACGAGACAAGTGTTGCGATGTTCGGCAAGCGCTTTACGGCGCTTACGCCGGAGCAGCGGGACGAAGTGCTGCGCGCGCTCGAGAAAGATCAGGCGCCGGGTGAAACCTGGAAGCAGACCTCCGCGAAGCAATTCTTCGACCTGGTGGTGAGCCACACCATGCAGGGGTTTTACGGGGATCCGCGGCACGGCGGAAATCGCGAGCGGGCAAGCTGGAAGATGCTGCGCCTGCCCTTTCCTCCTGTGCGCGGGCGGCAGGCGTACGATCTGACGAAGACGTCGTAGCACACGGGTCATGGCGGCGTGCCCACCGGCACGCAACGGGAACCTGGGTTGGAGCGAATGGCACTGGCGCGAGTGAACGCGGTGATTGTGGGAGCAGGGGCCGGCGGAGGCATTGTCGCCTCCCAACTTGCCGAAGCGGGCCTGACGGTGGTGCTGCTCGAGCGCGGCAAATGGTACACGGCGTTTGACTGCCGCAAAGACGACCTGCGCAACCAGCGGACCTCGGTGTTGGGCTGCGCGTTCGGGCCGGATGACGAACGCCATCGCCGCGTGGTGGTTGATCCCGACGGGAAGCAGCGCATCGTGGCGCCCAGCGACGGCGCCTACAGCAACACCGCCGCCTGCGTGGGCGGCGGCACGTTCAGCTACGGGGCCATGGCCTGGCGCTATCTGGAAAAGGACTTCCGCCTGCGCTCGACTTACGGCGCCGTGGCCGGCAGCACTCTGGATGACTGGCCCATCAGCTATCAGGACTTGGAGCTTTACTACACCAAAGCCGAATGGGAGCTGGGCGTTTCCGGCGACGACACCAACAATATTTTCAAGGGACCGCGCAGCCGGCCGCTCCCCCTGCCGCCCCTTCCCCCCAGCCGCGAGCACCTGATTCTGAAAGCCGCCGCCGAGCGGCTGAAGCTTCATCCCTTTGATATTCCCATGCTGCGCAATACGGTACCCTATAATGGCCGGCCCGCCTGCATGCGCTGCCGCTGGTGCGTGGGATTCGCTTGCGAGGTCAATGCCAGGACCGGCACGCACAACACCGTGATCCCGCGGGCGCTCGCGACCGGCAACTGCACGCTGCGCACGGAATGCGTGGCGAAGGAAGTCCTCACGAACGAGCAGGGCCGGGTGACGGGCGTCGCCTACTTCAACGAACGCGGCCGGCTGGAGGAGCAGCCCGCTGACCTCGTGGTGGTCGCTGCCTCGGCCACCGAAACGCCGCGCCTGCTGCTCAATTCCACCAGCCGCCCTTTTCCGAACGGCCTCGGCAATCGCTACGACTGGGTGGGACGCAACTTGCAGGGCCACGCCTACGCCGGCGCCTACGGGTTGATGGAAACCGACACCTACGATGATCTGGGGCCGGGCGCTTCCATCGCCATCTGCGATTACAACCACGGTAACCCGGGCCTGGTGGGCGGCGGGATGCTTTGCAACGAGTTTATCCGCCTGCCCATTCACGCCGCCATGCTCCGCCCCCCCGGCGTGCCTGCGTGGGGCGCTGTGCACAAGGCTTTCATGCGGAAGCTCTTTAATCGCTGCATGGCCGTGCACGGTCCGGTGCAGGAGATGCCGGTGTTCGAAGCGCGCCTCCAGCTCGACCCGCGGGTGGTGGACGCCTGGGGAATTCCCGTCGCGCGCCTTTCCGGGGTCAGGCACCCGCACGACCTCGAAGTAGCCAACTACATTTCCGAAAAAGCCGCAGCTTGGCTGAAGGAAGCCGGGGCCACCTCCACTTGGCCGAAACTTCCCGGCAAGGGCCTGAGTGGCGGGCAGCACCAGGCGGGAACCTGCCGCATGGGCAACGACCCCAAGGCATCGGTGGTCGACCGCTATTGCCGGGTGCATGACGTGGCGAACCTGTTTGTGGTCGATGGAAGCGTGCACGTCACGAATGGTGGATTCAACCCGGTGCTGACCATCATGGCCATCGCGTATATGGCCTCAGATCATATGGTCCAAACCTGGAAGGGAACCGGGATGCGCGGTTAATACGAAGGCGGCAGCAGAGGTTAAGAATCAACTGCACCCCGCCTCAGACTGCATCCGCAACCCTCTGCCTCGGGAGGCTGCCTCAAGATCTCAGTTGTAGCGCCGGTCGGAGCCTGCGCTGACGCAGGAAGCGACCGGCGGCTTCGAATTCTCAACAACCTCGCCGCTCATAGAGCGGCGCTACAGCCGGCGACAACGAATCACCCATGTCCACGCCACGCCCCAATTCACGCCGCCTGCGAATCCTGCTGATGGCGCTCGCGGTCGCCATTCTTGCCCTGCCGGGCTCGAGTCTCTACTACGAGTATTCCGGCGGCCAGGCCTGCGCGCGCTGCCACGAAATCTGGCAGCCCTACACGGACTGGCACACCTCGGCGCACCGCAACATCCCGTGTGGCTCGTGCCACGGCGACCTCTTCACGCTGGATGCAGGGTTTCACATCAATAACATGCGGCGGGTCGCGAACCACCTGAGCGGCGCCGTGCCGGAGCAAGTGCGGCTGAAAACGCGTGATGTTTTCCGCGTCGCGGAGCGTTGCCAAAGCTGCCACCGGCAGGAGTGGGCCGATTGGGCGTCGGGCACGCACAGCGCCACCTACACGGAGATCTTCCTTGATCCCAAGCACAATCATCAGCGCCTGCTGATGGACGATTGCCTGCGCTGCCATGGCATGCACTATGACGGCGGCATTCGTGACCTGGTGACGCCGGTCAATGCGACGGGCCCGTGGAAGCTGCGCGACCCGGCGCTTGCAAACCGTCCCGCCATTGTCTGCTTAACCTGCCACCAGATGCATCGCCACGGCGTTCCCCTGGCGCGCCCGGCCGCGAAGCCCGCCACGTCCAGGAACCAGGATGTGAACACAGCTTCGCTGGCGCTGTTCGACCGCAGAGATTTGGACTCGGTCGCCGTGGCCAGTCTTTCCTTGCCCGAGATGCGCGAAGGGGAACGAGTGGTGAAGATCAGCCACGATTCGCGCCAGGCGCTTTGTTACCAGTGCCACGCGCCACTCGCCACCCGCCAGGTGCGCTCGGCCGACGACCGCACTCCGACCGGCGTTCACGAAGGCCTCAGTTGCTTTGCCTGCCACGAGAAGCACGGCGAGCGCACCCGCGCCTCATGCTCGACTTGCCATCCTCGCCTCTCCAACTGCGGTCTGGACGTGGAGACAATGGATACCACGTTCAAGTCCACCCAGAGCCCGCACAACATCCATTTCGTGAAGTGCCTCGACTGCCACACCAAAGGCATCCCCAAAAAACGCCGCCCCGACGCTCCCGCCAGCCTCACTTCCGCGGCGCGGTAGTTCCCGGCCTGCAAACGTAGTGGCCGCCTTCACAGGCTGCAGAGAAACTCGCCAAGGCTGTCATCCTGAGGAGCCGCAGGCGGTCCTGAGCACAGCGAAGGAAGGACCTCTGCATTTGCCTGATTCCAAAAATGCAGAGGTTCTTCGCTCCGCTCAGAATGACAGCAGTGAAGCGTTCTTCCGCAGCCTGTTCGGGCTGGCATTCGTTCAAGGAAGAGTGGAACTGCCGAATCTCCCTACTTCTCGACGGTCTTGCTGGACATCTCGATATACGGGAAGCACTCGGGGATGTGCGTGTCGTACACAGCGTGGCGACTCATGACCCACGCTGGGTGTGGGTTCAGTTCCACGCCGCCCGGTTTGAGGGATTCGAAACGGCCGAAGAAGATTCTCCAGACGTCTCCGTCGTGTGGAGGCAGGGGGCGCCCCGCGGCCAGATCCTTCAGGCCTTTCCAGGGGAAAGCCAGTTCCACAGTCCAGCCTTTGTCGGCTGCGGAGCTGTCGTTAATCGTGCCATCCACGTGGACGGCATGACGCAGGCCTGGAACACCCCAGTCGAGGAACGCCCAGCGGAGCCCGCGCGGGTGAGTTCCACTCCAGAAAGACTTGTCCGTCCGATCGTAGTCACCGCCGAAGGTTAGGGCCTGGTGCTTCATCACGTCGAACTCCGGTGCGTCGAACGCGCCACCCTTTTTGTAAGCGTCTCGCCAGATGAAGAAGACCTGGTAGGTCGTACCCAGCGCATTGATCTCAAATTCCGAGTAGGCGTCGCCACCGTCGATGAAGACCTCGGCGTCACTCTCGAGAAAAATCAGCGAACCGGTCCGGGCTTGGTGAGCTTCCACGTATGGCTCTTCCAGCCAAAGGCCGACGTAAAGGTTTTCGTCGTCCCACAACACGGCTGCGCGCGTGTCGTAAAACCCCGGTGCGCCCGTGACCATGTCCACAAAGCGCGGAGACTTCTCGGCCATCTGCCAGGAAGGCTCATCCAGCCGCCCATCAATGGTGATCGGCCCCGCCGCCCGGCGCGCCACGTAGTGGGCAATGTCCGGCGCGGAGCATCCATAACTGCCTGTGCCCGCCTGCAGCAGGTCGCGCCCGCCGTTCGCGGGCTGCCCGGCGCCAGCCTCATAGGCGGTCGAAACCAGTGCCACCAGGATCAGGAGCATCTTCCCAAGGATTTTCATGGCAGGACTCCTCCGCGCAGTTGCGCCCTTTCGGAAAAGTTCGAGACGAGCGGAGGCCTCTTAAACGCTCTGCACCCCGCCCGTTGACTGGCGTGGATTGTATCGGAACCTGATTTGCCTTACAACACGCGGCCCTGGGATGACGTACAATCACCGCACAGCTCCCAGGCGGCCCGTCCGCCCCGACACGTGACTCGAAGTCCCCAACCTGTCAGAGGCCTTGCATCCGCGCTCGAATCTCGCTTAAATAGAGTCCTCGGACGCTCCGCTCCCCGACGGAACTTTTCTCGCTTGGAAGGAGCCCTACCCTACTGCGGAGGATTACGGCCATGACTACGAATCCTAAGATCTCCCGCCGCCGGTTCATGCAGGCTGCCGGCGCGGCTTCGGCGGGCCTGGCTCTGGGACCCTACTGGGGGTTCGGCAAAACCACCGTCACCAAGCCCCTACGGCGCGACATGGGGCGGCTGCATTTTGAGGCAACCACGCTCGGCCTGGGTGGACAAGCTTCGCTGCAATGGACGCCTGCAGGCGTCGATCCGGTCAAAATCATTTTGAAGGCCTTCGATGTGGGTATCAACTACTTTGATACCTCGAACGCGTACGGCCCCAGTCAGGCAAATTATGGGAAAGCCTTTCGGGAGCTCCATTTGATCCCCGGCGAGGCGGGATATGACGAACGCCGCCGCGAGATCTTCCTGACCAGCAAGACGATGCTGCGTTGGGCAAAGGGGAGCTGGACGAAAGAAGGCTTGAGAAGCTTCAGCAACGGCGCGCCAGCTTCTCACGCCGTAGATGACCTGAAACGCACCCTGACGCAAATCTTCGGTGACGGAAGCGGGTCCTATCCGTCCGGTTCATATCTGGATATGATTCTTATCCATAATGTGACCACTATGGCGGAAGTCGAGGCGGTCTACGAGGGTTTGGACAAGCCGGACCCTGGCGCCGAAAACATCGGGGCGCTGGCGGCGCTGCTGGATTATCGCGATGGCACTAATCGCACGGGACTCAATCCCCAAGAGGAAAAGCTGATTCGCCACGTGGGATTTTCCGGCCATCACTCTCCCCCGGTGATGCTCGAAATGATTCAACGGGACGAGCGCAACATTCTCGATGGCATGCTGGTGGCCATCAACGCCAACGACCGGCTGAACTTCAACATGCAGTACAACATCATTCCGGTCGCGGTGGCCAAAGGCATGGGCCTGATCGCCATGAAGGTGTTTGCGGATGGCGCCATGTATACGAAGGAAGCCAACTGGTCGCGCATGCCCGAACACGTCGTCCGCACCGTAGGCAGCGACTCGCTGCCCAGCCGGCGGTTAGTGGAATACACGTTGTCGACGCCCGGCATTGGTACGCTCATCATCGGTACGGGGCAAATCTCCGAAGATCCCAAGGCTTGCCAACTGCAGCAGAATCTCTCCGCGGCGCAAATCGCGCCGCAGGGGCTCAGCGCCTCCGACCGGCTGGCCATCGAAAAAATGGCCGGCGCGGCGAAGGATGGCAAGACGAACTATTTCCAACTTCCCAAGCAGGAACTGACGCCTCCCCGGGAAGCCTCGGCAGAGCAGGGAATGGGCGAGGGGAAACGCGTGGTCAGCCTGAAGTGGCAGACGGCCTTTGCCGGCGACGAACCGATCTCACACTATGAGATCTGGCGGGATCACCAGAAGCTCGATCAGGTGGCGCACCAGCCGCAGACCAGCAAGAAGCCGTTCGAGTTTGCCGATGCCGTCCGCGACACGGCTGCTCACACTTATCAAATTGCCACCGTCGACGCGAAGTCGCGCATGGCCCTGACAGGAGAACTCCAACTCCCGGCAGTTGCTTAGCAGACGGGTGGCGGAGATATCGACGCGCGGTCTCTCCGCCACCTGCCGTTATTTTCTGCCCGTTTCTGGTTCTTGCCAATACAACCTTCCTTCCAGATCCTTAACCAGGCGCCGGTCGGAGCCTGCGCTGACGCAGGAAGCGACGGGCAGCTTCGAATTCTCAGCAACTTCGCCGCTCATAGAGCGGCGCTACAGCGGGCGACGCCGAGTTTTGAGACAGCCTCCCGCTTCTCCGAGGTCTGCGGCTTCCGCACTACGGCGCCCGGGGTTACGTCAGCGCCTCGATCATCCGCTGCAGGGCCACCATCCCGGGATCATCTTTTCCAATACTCT
>Ga0208192_1001332_pt1 | contig 14897 bp, 10 predicted proteins | sample June2015DPH_13_1_2_FD_184711 | JGI IMG/M metagenome (GOLD analysis project Ga0208192, IMG submission 184711) | Peatland microbial communities from SPRUCE experiment site at the Marcell Experimental Forest, Minnesota, USA - June2015DPH_13_150... | ecosystem: Environmental > Terrestrial > Soil >... | reverse complement strand
ACCTATCCCCCTACCCCCCACCGTCGCCATGACCCCCCTTACCATAATGGGATAGATCGCAAAAAGATACTCTCCCTTGTATTTATCAACCTCCTCCAAAAAATTTTTCCGCCTAAAGAATATTATTACGCCCTGCCCAGAAAAGAAAACTAATTATAGGAATTTTGGTTCTTATGGCTTAACGCTTTCACCTACAAGTCTACAGTCTGAGATGATGCTGAGGGTCAACGATTACTGGTAGAAATGCGCATAATCAAATGAATAAGGACTTTGTTGCAATTTTATTACCCTTTTACTTCAGGCCAGCCTTGCGCAAGGTGGACACATAATCATCGATTACCTTCTGATCTTTATACGGAAGCCTCCTGGCAAAAGACTCCACGGAGAACTTGGGATCGATCCTGAGAACCTTTGCGACTTCTGCACGGGCTTCATCCTACTTGCCCGCTTGTATCAAAGCAGCAGTCAGTCCGAGTTGGCTAAGCAACTGATTGGGCTCTTTTTGGAGGATTCTCCTCTGGAGTGCAATTGCTTCCTCATACTGCCCTGTTAAGTAATAGCAAGTAGCGAGGGTTAGCAAGCAGACATATGGAGGAATAGGACTGAGACGCATGGCCTTCTGGAGGATAGGAATGGCTTCGGCGGGTCGGCCCGCCCACCTGAGATTTGAACCCAACTGGGTATAGGCATCAACCGAATTGGGCTCGAGGGTCACGGCACGCTCTGCCTCAGCGACGCCCTTCTCGTAATCCTTGTTCAAATATATGTAATATTTGCTCAATATCTCATGAGGGTGAGCCAAGGACTCGTCGAGTGCGACGGCCTTTTGGACCAGCTTCATCCCTCGCTCTAATGCCTCTCGAGGATTCGTGTATGCGCCCAAAAGAACCTCATGCGAAAGGGACATCGCCGCGTAACTATAGGCCAATGCATATCCAGGGTCCAGCGCAATGGCTTCTTCGGCCAACTGCCGGGCCAGAGCTTGGCTTTCTTTCGTGAAGACCTCATGGTGCTCCCGTGCCTGTAACACTTTCAAATAGGCCTCAAGGCTTTTCGTCCCTTTGGCGAACATCCGGGCTTCCTCTCCCTGCGTTAAGGTCACCCGAGTGGCGGTGAGGATCTTCATGGTAATCTCATCTTGGGTGGCAAAGATGTCCTTCAATTCCCGGTCATACCGTTCCGAGAACAAGTGATAACCCGTGAGGGCATCGATCAATTGCGCGGTAACTCGAACCCGTTCGCCTGAAAACTGAACGCTCCCTTCCAGCACATACCGCACCCCCATCTCCTCACTCACCTGTTGAAACTTTACTGGTTTCCCTTTATAGGTGAAGGTTGAGTTCCGCCCGATGACGAAAAGCTGTGAGCACTTGGAGAGCGCAGTGATGACTTCGTCAGTGATCCCATCGCTTAGATATTCATGTTTAGGATCGCCGCTGGTGTATGCAAAGGGCAGTACGGCGATGGAGGGTTTGTCAGGCAACGGCAAAGCCATCTTCTTTTGGGAGGCAACTTCGACATGAGGAGGAGAAAGTCGAATGTAGATCTGCCAGATCGCATTAATACCTGCTATTAAAGCCAGAAGGGTTTTAATGTAGACAGGTGTCTTTTTCCAGTATTTCAGGCCTGTGCTTTTCCATCTGGTCAATCTTGAAGTAGAAACTTTAGACCCCAGTAGAACCCGGTAAATCCGCACAGGCTCTGCGATATTCTTGACCGTTTGTTCTCCCAGATACTCATATCCTAAGGACAGCTTGTTCTTAACATGATCAAAGGCAGTTCCAGAAATACAGATGCCTCCTGCTTCAGAAAGGCTCTCTAAACGGGCTGCGATATTGACTCCATCCCCCAAGATCTGCTCTCCATCCTCAATGACATCTCCAAGGTTGACACCAATTCGAAACTCCATCCTGCGATTTTCGGGAAGCTCAGCATTTCGAGTTTTCAGTTCTTTTTGGAGCTCGACCGCACACTCAACTGCATCCACTACACTGCTAAACTCAGCCAGCACATTATCTCCAGGAGCATCCACCACCCGACCATGATGATCTTGAATCAGTCCAGTCATTACCTCCTTGTAGGCATTAAGGGTGCGGACGGTCCCCTTCTCATCCTCTCCCATGAGGCGGCTGTAACCCTTGACATCTGCACTTAGGATGGCAGTGAGCTTGCGTTTTACTTCTTGTGTGGTCATGGGATCCCCCAAAGGTTAGTTGGGAGGTTGGATTAAAACCCTATAGTTTAATAAGAGTCTATCGTTTGATAAGAGTTTACTAATTTTGAATGAAAACTTCAACAAGAATTATTGATTATTGTTTGAAAGGTTGTATGGAAGGGGGATTTTCAAAAATCACGAGTACAGGAAGGAGTCCTCTAGGAAGGGGGTTGCGGGCTTCACCTACAAGTCTTCACCCTTGACAAGGGTGAGAGATGAATGATTATGGATTGAAATCATCAGTCACTTTAGTCGAGAAAGACTCGGGGGGCTACAAAGACTATTGAGCAGTTCGTTGCATGTGCCCTCCAGCTTTACCCCCTTCTTATGTTGAGCTTAGTATTGGGAATGTAGTGGAAGATTACCGTTTGAAAGAGTGGATTACGGCTAGGGTTCACCCGCCGAGCGAGTGTCAGCAGAGCCTTGAATTTGCGCGGCGATAGCCTGGTCAGGTGCAAACCGTTGTTGGGCGCTGACAATTACTGAGCAGCATCCATCTTACCCAACAGAATGCTCTGGGCAAACACCCAAACCACCGACGAGAAGAAAGCCAGCCATTCCCAGATCACGGGCGTATTCCGGCCAACTGTTCCTTGCTCATAGAGAATGACCAGTGTGGCAAAAATGAAATACACAACTACCATCAGGAAGCTCAACCCCGGCAGGATTTTAGGAACGTGGCTTAGTGACCATTCTCTGACGCCAATCAACGTTTGTAGAATGACGATCCCCAGGAAGTATAGCGGGATGCCCAATTTGTGGACCCCAGGCGATACACTGAAAGGCACGGCTGTCATCAATACAGTGCCAATGCCGGAAATCAAGCCGATGATCAGGGTCGCGACAGCAAAAGCACGGCCTGCGCCTAACTGGGTAAGTCGCAAGACCAGTAGCACGAGCACAAGATAGCGTATAGGTGCGGCGATGAGTGTGCCGGAATTGAAGAGTATCTGCGGCCAACCAGCAGTGTCCCCGATGTCACTCAGATAGGTGGTGAATAGCGAAAAGTCAGGATGTCCCGGGAGATAGGCCAGGGTCGCAGTTAGGACGACGAGTATCGCCCATACACCTCCGATGATCCCGACCAGCTTCAAAGCCGACGGAATACGAATAACAGTTTGGTTATCCTTTTGTGTAAACATTTTTCCTCCAAAGATTAGTTTGATAAAGTGCTGAAATAAACTATCTGGTCAAGACGCAAATCAGAATGAATTATTCATAAGGGTCGAGGCATATCCGCATTGTTCATTTGCGGTTGTAATATACACCTTTTTCTAAAATTAGGGAATAGAAAGTTTCAGGAAGGAGGAGTTAGCTTTTCAAAATCTTGGCAAAAGCCAATTGAAACAAGCTTGACAGATCGATAAGGATTTAATAATAAATTACCTTGTGAAAGAAGCTACAAAATTGAAAGGTTCTAAAATATCTGAAGCAACAATTAGAAGATTATCGCGATATTTTAGATGCTTAGAACGGATGGAGGAGGAAGGGGGAAAGGTAGTTTCCTCTGCCCAATTGGCCAATAAATGCATTGTGAATGCCGCTACGGTGAGAAAAGATCTGAACTATTTCGGTGAGTTTGGGACTCGTAGTGAAGGTTATGATGTGAAAGACCTGTTCTATGAGATTAAACGAATATTGGGATTAAACAAAGAGTGGAGAATGGCAATAATCGGAATCGGCAATTTGGGTTCCTCTCTTTTGGGTTATAAAGACTTTCTGAAGCAGAATTATAAAATTGTTGCAGTATTCGATATCGATCCTCCGAAGGTGATTGGAAGGGTTTCAGAACAGCTGGGCAAGCCTGTGGAAGTCCTCCACATCAGCCGAATCAAAGAAGTAGCCAAGGAGAGGAAGATCAAGATCGGAATCATCACGACCCCTGCTTCAGAAGCTCAGAATGCAGCCAATATGCTGGTGGAGGCAAAGGTGAGGGGAATTCTTAACTTTGCACCCACGCAGATTACAGTCCCTGAAGGATATGTGGTGAAGGATGTCTTCTTCACAACGATCCTGGATAATTTGTCCTACCTTCTATCGAATATTTAAAAGAAGAAATTTCCTTTCCGTAGAAAACACCTTCCTAATTAAGATTATAGAAAGGAGTCTGCACTGAGGACTTCACCTACAAGTCATTACTGGCAACCATATTCCGGAATCGAAGATTACGAGTTGAAAGAGAGGGTAACGCTGCCTTAAGCGGCGGCGCCTCCACCATCGAGCAGATCTGGCCGAAAGAGAGGACGGGACAAACGGAAGTGAAGGCCCTTGATCCAAGGGCTGTAATCGAAGCTCTCCAGGGCAAACTCCAGCAGCTCCCCCCGCAGAATGACGCCCAGCGTTGGCTTCAGTCGCGGGGACGCATAAAAAAGCCCGCCCCGTAAAGAGGCGGGTCTCATATATTAATTCTTAGGGAACGAGCCCCAGAAACTTCCAGTAGGTTGCGCTGAACAAGATTATCAGACCGTATGCAATGAATGTAAGCGGTATTCCCGTTTTTATAAAGTCCTTCACTTCAAAGGTATCGGTACTGTAAGCGACCATGTTCTGCGGTGCGTTAACCGGTAGGATAAAGCCGAAACTTACGACATACTGTAGGATCATTGTCATACCTACGATATTTACCGGTGTGCTCACGCTCTGTAGTGTCGCTATTACTATCGGGATTATTGCGGAAGCAAGTGCGGTCGCGCTTGCAAAGCCGAGGTGGATGACTATGAGGAATGCTGCGAGGACTGCAATGATACCGAGTGCCGACATCGTATTAAGTCCGAATACTCCGGTGATGATCGTTGCCAGCCAGGCAGCACCTTTTGTTGTCAGGAGCGCCGTTCCCAAACTGATACCTACCCCGAACAGTAAGATAGTGCCCCAGGGAATCTTGGGCTGTGCATCCTTCCATGTCATTACCCCTATATAAGGCATCAGCATTATGGTTATTGCGACTATTGTCGTGGATGAGGTATCAAAGGGATGGATTATCTTCTCTGTTGACCAGAAGAAAAGAAGGAGAAGTGATATGACGATGAGTTTTTTCTCGTTCATGGTCACAGGGCCTAATTTGGCAAGTTCTCTCCTGATTGTTTCCCGCCCACCCTCTATCTCCTTTACCTCCGGCGGGATGAGTTTTAACAGGACAAAATAAAGTATTACAGACATAACGACGGCAAAAGGCCCTGCAGCAATGAACCACTCTGGCCATGTGATCGTGGTGCCGAGCATTTTCTGAATAAATCCCACCGCGACCATATTCTGCGCTGCTGCAGTCTTGATTCCGACGTTCCATATGCTGTCTGCCTGTGCTGTGGCTATCACGAGGACCGCTGCGAAACGGCTTTTCTTGTCAACACCGAACGCAGCGATTATGCCCATGACTATTGGTACGAGACAGGCAACCCTTGCAGTGGTGCTCGGTACAAAGAAACTAAGAATAAATCCAACTATGATAACACCTAAGAGCACTCTGTTGGTTTTTGCCCCTATTTTTGAAAGGACAACAAGGGCGATTCTTTTATCAAGCCCCGTCTGCATCATTGCTGCGGAGATGAAGAGCGCCGCGGCAACAAGGGCAAGGGCCGGGTTCCTGAATCCGTCAAGGGCTATTGTCAAAGCTGCGCTGGTTCCAAACACCGTGTTGAGTTTCGCTGGGTCTGGCGAGAATCCCAGCATAAATGCCATAAGTGAAATGATAATGGATGCACTGACGGGGTATGACACCGATTCGGTCATCCACACGATAACTGAGAAAACCAATAGACCAATCATTCTCTGCCCTGCAACCGGGAGCCCCGGTTGAGGGGGGAGCAAGCAGATTACAAAAAGTACTGCAAAACCGATGATAAGGCCGTATCTTTTAAGAAACCCGTCTGTTTGCGAAGGAGCAGGCGAAATCTTTTTTGACATAGGACGAACTCCTTTCCTTTGAAAATTATTTGTTTGAACATTCTAATAAAAAAACAATCTTGTTTCAATAATTTTGAAAGGGTCTTTTATTTTGGAAATTTTAACTGCTATTTACAGAAGTCCTTCCAGTATTTCCAAGCGTCTGCACAGATCTGATAAGAATTTGCTTTAGGGTGAGTTGAATATACGAAAAACGGAGTTGAATATCAAGAAGAAAAAACCACAAGATATGGGGTGCTTTCTTATGCCGTCCGAGGGGCAGGTTGACAAAAAGCTTTGGGGACGCCTTCAATTTGGGAGGAGGTCGTGGTGCACTTAGCACTTGACATCCGCAGTCTTTGGAGAAAACGCCTCGATAAGGATTTTATGAAGTACTCAATAATATGCACACCTGGGAGTCAATAGTTATGAATAAAGTATGACAGTGGAATGACCTTTGGTTTGCTAACCCCGAAACCATTGTGCTAAAGTTTTGTTAAAAGTGATCGAGAAAGATTGAGACAGATAGAATAGACTGGAATAGATCGAAAAGCATTTACCCCAATTTTTTTGATCGCTTACGAGAAACCAGACCAAATATCAAGAGGAGGTTTATTAATGGAATTCACATATTATTCAAAAAGACGGTGGGAGAGCGCTGCCCAGAGGTCCGTTGTAATGGGGACCCAAGGGATGGTCTCATCAAGCCAGACCTTGGCAACTTTGGCCGGTTATAAAATTCTGCTAAAGGGTGGTAACGCTGTGGATGCAGCAATAGCAATGGTCAGTACGTTGAATGTCGTAGAACCTCATTCTGTGGGAATAGGTGGCGATGCCTTTGCGCTCATCTACTTGGCCTGCGAGAACAAGTTAATCGGGATGAATGCAAGTGGTAGGGCACCGTACCGCGCAAACATTAAATGGTTCAGAGAAAAAGGGATAGACGAGGTTCCAGAAAGGGGCATCCTATCGGTCACAGTGCCTGGCGCTTTACACGGGTGGGCTCAAGCATTAGAGCGCTATGGAACATTAAGTCTTGGAGATGTCTTTGATGACGCGATTTACTATGCGGAGAATGGATACCCTGTGTCTGAAGTCATTGCGGGAGAATGGAAAAACATGGAGAAACTTCTTCTCTCTTCTGAAGGTTCATCCAAGACCTACCTCATCGATCAGAAGTCACCCAGACCCGGACAGATGTTTTTTAATAAAGATTTAGCTCAAACCTATAAAAAGATTGTACGCGATGGAACCGAGACATTTTATGAAGGTGAAATCTGTGATGCCATCATCAAATTTTCTGATCGAAACAACGGGCTTCTCTCTCCCAGAGATTTTAGGGATCATAACACGACTTGGGTGGAACCCATATCGGTGGATTATCGTGGCTATACCATTTACGAACTTCCTCCGAATGGGCAGGGGTTGACTGCCCTAGAAATGTTAAATATTCTAGAAGGATATGACATAGAAAGCCTAAAACATAATAGTCCAGAATATCTTCACCTTCTGATCGAGGCGAAGAAGGCTGCTTATAGCGATAGGGATTATTATATTACCGATCCTGATTTCGAGAAGATTCCGGTCGCGGGACTTCTTTCTAAAGAATATGCAAAAAAGATTAGAGATAGGATCGACAGAAATCGGGCGAAAGCTCCTCCTATTCCTCCCTCTTACCAAAGAAGTTCCGAGACTGTTTATGTCACTGCCGTCGACAAAGATAGAAATGCTGTTTCTTTCATTAGCAGTATTTTTATGCATTTTGGGTCAGGCATGGTGGTGGATGGAACAGGCATTATCTTACAGAATCGGGGAAACTCTTTCTCCTTAGATCCCAAACATTTAAACAGACTGGAACCAAGGAAACGCCCCATGCATACTATCATCCCAGCAATGGTCTTTCAGGACGGAAATTTCTTGATAAGCTTCGGTGTGATGGGTGCGGATATGCAACCTCAGGGACATGTACAGTTTCTCGTAAACCTTATCGACTTCAAAATGAATTTACAGGAAGCGATTGATGCGCCACGGGCGAGGCATCTCGAAGGGATGGAGGTTTGCCTAGAAAACGGAATTTCTGATGAGGTTGCTTCCTCCCTTCATGCAAAAGGACATCAGCTTTTTAAGGAAGACTCACCAGTCAACCAGGTTGGAGGGGGACAGGCTATCTATTTGGATAGAAAACAAAATATTCTCTTAGGCGCCTCAGACAGAAGAAAGGATGGTTGTGCCCTCGGATATTGATATCTTCAGACCGAGATTCAAATTTTGATTTCTTAAACAAAGTCGTTTGCAAATAAATGGGAAAGGGTTATTATTGATTTCCGTTTAAAATATTGTATCAGGGGAAAAGATTTAAAAATCACAGTTACAGGAAATAGTCTTCAGAAAAGGGGGATGAGGACTTCACCTACAAATCATCGCTCAACGATAACATCTTGGGCTAAGGATTACTGATAAAAATCACGTATCCCAGGTGAATATATGAAAATCAGATCGTGGCTTTTTTGAAGTATCGGAAACAGATGATAGATAGCAGGAACCGTAACCATCGGAGCGAGTTGAGGCTCGGTCTCATTCCCTGGAAAGACTAAAGGCTCTATTATTCGATAATGATTGCATCCACAGGACAGGAAGTTGCCGCTTCTTTAACCTTCTCCTCAAGGTCTTTGGGAACATTCTCCATCTTGGCTGCCGCCACATCCCCTTCCATTTCAAAGAGTTCAGGGCAAACCTCCACACATGTTTCGTCCCCGACACAGGTTTCCTTGTCGACACGGATTTTCATGGTTTCCCCTCTCTGCTTAGTGATAAGAATTTGCTTCGGGACGGGTTGAATATACAAAAACGAAAGTAGTATGTCAAGAAAAATTGAACACGACCACCTAATAATTACTGATTCAAATTAAGTATCCTTTGCTAAGATGTACCTTGCAGAATTCAGGAAGTAGTCTTTGGAAAGAAAATCCTTGACAAGGAGAAATTATGGTAATATATATATCAACAAATGATTGGAAAAGTGCTTAGAGAAATTCTAAAAAAAAGAGGACTGACTTATCGAAGGGTAGCAGAAGATTTGGGCATTAACCACGCAGGCCTATATCGTTCATTAAGCAATGGTGGGAATCCAGAATGGAATACTATCGAAAAGATTCTAAATTATCTTGGGTATGACTTTAAACTAATAAAAAGAAAGGAGGTGAAACCTAAAAAATCCAAACCGTATAGGTCAAGACGGCGAAAGGGGGACTTATGATAGTAAGACAGTTCGGTGATGGATGGCTCGTTTAGAAAACAGCTGAGTTGCCAGCTGTCGGGAGCTTGTCGTGTCCTATCAGTGTGGAAAGCGAATATTCAGCTTGTAGCAGAGAAACAAGACGAGAACGGATCCAAGGACCGAAAAGATGAGGCCCGCTGGGTGAAATGGGACACCTTCTCTCGGCCGGGAAAACATGTGCGTCACAGCGCCGCCGATGATCGAACCGATGATGCCGAGCACTATCGTCCAAATTAGCGCCAGATGGACGTGCATAATTGACTTAGCAATCACTCCCGCAAGTAGACCGATAAGTATGTACCAAATTAGGTGAAACATAATTCTCCTCCTTCTAAAATGATAAGAACTTGTTTTGGGATGGGTTGAATATACAAAAAAGAATGTAGTATGTCAAGAAAAATGGACCACAAGATATGGGAGGCCTCCCTTATACGTTCGAGCACAAGCCAGGCACCAAGCTTGGGAAGATAAGTCGAAGTCATCGCAGGAAGAGATCTCCCCTTAAATTGAAAACCGAGAATATCTTGCCAAGAAGTGCCCCTTCCAAAAGGCTTCGATATGGAGGACAAAACAAAACTCTGGTTTCGTTCCGTTTGTTACTATTTGTAATGTTGCATGGAGGCAAGATTCTCAAAAATGAGGAGTTCAGGAAGGAGTCCTCAGAAAAGTGGTATAAAGGTTACACCTACCTAATCTTTAATGTGAGCTAACCTTCAACTTTGATGATTACGGGAAGAAAGAAAGTATAACGCCAAGCTCACCGGCAACGAAGCCCCAAAGCTTTCGCTGTCAGGTGAGGCGTGAGGTTAGCCACCGGGTTTCGTTATTATTTGATCCTTTTTTTGCTTGAGCCAGTCTTCTAATTTGATTTTTGGAGCTCCTAAAATGTTGTTGGCCTCTGATGGATCACCTTTTTCACCGATTTTTTCAAAGGCAGCCATAAAATCGCTTGCAAACTTCATTTCTTTCGAACCTCTTATTGAGGCAATAATAGTGGCCAGCCAATATGGCATTGTGGACACTTTTTTAATCTCTGGGTGAAAAACATTACAGTAGCGTTTTACCGCTTCATGAAAAAGAATACCTTCAGGCCCGTGGATAATGAATCTTTTATTAATTGCCTTTTCAAGCCCGTATGAAGTCGCAACCATCCTGGCATAGTCATCTGCAGCGATAAGATGATAAGGATTCGGCTGTTTTCCAAACACGAATGCTCTGTTTCCTCGTACGAACTTTGGTAAATTCTCCATGAACCATGTGGGACAAAAAATACTATAGGGCACGCCGCTACCTCGTATGGCTTTCTCGGCTAAAAATTTACGTTTTATCAGTGGAAACCATGTGTTTTCTTCAGCAACCGATGTACCCGAGATATATGTGATACGTTGAAGTTTCAGCTTAGGGGCCACCGACGATACATTTTCTACGCCTAATTGTTCTATTTCTCCTGAGAGATTAATATGAACGCCGAAACAGCTATCCAACACTTTTTCAAGGCTCTCTACATCATTTATATTACCTTTGACAATTTCGAAATCATCTCCAAATCGTTTTGCAGCCTTTTCAATATCCCGCACCATGAGCCGCACGATGTAACCGTTTTGCTTTAAGTGTATCGCAACAGGTTCACCTAAAAGGCCAGTAGCACCAATAACTGAAATTGTTCTTCTCATTTTACCACCTTCCTTTTCTTGATCTTTCAACTTCCAGCGTTTGCAAGAATTCTCTGAATTGGTTTTGCGTTGAGAAGGCCTTCCCGAAGGTTCCGGTCGGATAGACCGTTTGCTGTCTTTTGGATTAGTTCAGCCGCAGCGCCCCATTGCTCTCTCGCTTCGCTTCTACGCCGCAGCTTACCGTAAGCCGATGCCAAGGAAGCGTGCGCCTCCCAAAGCTGTCGTGGGTTACCTACTTCTTTAAGAATCAAAATAGCTTCACAAATGCTCGAAATGGCCTTATCGAGCTCGTTACGTTTCATCTGAACCTCACCAAGTAGCCTTAAAAATCGTCCTTCGATCTTTTTCATATGTTCTTTCCGTGATATTTCGAGATTTTTTATAATTCTGGCTTCCGCTTCATCAACCTTTTCGCGCTGCAAGAGGATAAGAGAGGCCAGGGAATCCAGCCGGGCCTCCCAACGGTCTCGCGATCTATTATAGTCGGGACTCTTGGACTCTTCTTCAAAAGATTTGATGCGCTTCCATACTTCTTCCGTGTTCCCTTGATCGAACAGATTCTCCATCAAGTTGACATTGGCTTGTGCAATGATCTCGCCGAGGATTGTGCCTCCCATTGGATATTGCTCCATGAGTTTACGTGCAATTCCCTCGCTTTTCAGGTTCCATTTCCAAGCTTCTTCAGGATGACGGATCTCGCTGTAGCAGTAACCCAGCGTGTTGTAAAGTCTCCCCAAGTGAACTGCGCCTCCAAATTTTTCACAAAGATCAATTCCGTGCTTGAGTGCTGCGAAGGCATCTTGTATACGACCAATTTCAGCAAGAGAAAGTCCCCGGATGAAGATAAGACCTGAGAGTTGGGTAAGGTTAAACATTTTACTGAGCGCATCAGTCACTCCCTCTGTCAATTCAACTGTTTTGCCGGGCCTGCCAAGCCATCTCTCAGCCACCGCACGCAGCCCGCGAACAGCAACGACTGCTCGTGGGTTCCCCGACTGAAGCGCCATTTCTTCAGCTTCGACTGTCATTTTGTGTCCTTCGTATCGGTAGCCCATGCTACCCAAATAGAACCCCTTAACCGATAATATTCGACTCTCGGCCCCTTTATCCCCCGCCTCTCTTGCTCTTATGATTCCTTCCTCATAAGATTTGATCGCTTCTTCACGCGTCATAGGCATAAACCACTTTGCCCATGCAGATTCCGCCAAGATCTCGATTTCATCTGCGATCATCCCATGTTTTTGGCAGACTTCCATGGCTTTTCTATAATTCTCCAGCGCAGTATTAATATCACCAATGTCAACGCTGGCTGAGGCCAGTCCTTGATGAATTCTTCTATCTTTATCCAGATCCAGTGAAATAGGGGCGCCTTCTACCACTTTCAGTGCTTCCCTAAAAAATTCGCATGCTGCCTGAGCGGCCTTATTTTGGTTGGATTTTTCTCCTGCCAACATTAAATACTCAATCGCCTTCTCCGTATTTCCACTTCTCCCGTAATGGTGGGCAAGCAACTCGTAGTGTTCGGGTAGACGATCCGCATACAGTCCTTCGATCGCCCGGGCAATCCGGCCGTGAATCTCTTGGCGCCTCTGTTTGAGAAGACTTTCGTAAGCCACTTCCTGGGTGAGAGCGTGTTTGAAGATATACTCCAGTTCCGGGTAGAGGGTTTTTTCATATAGGATCTCGAGCCCCACCAGGTTCGTGAGGCGCACCCGCAGCTCCTCCCCTAACTCCATAATGCTCTTGAGGAGACGAAAGGCGAAATCCTTCCCAATGACACTCGCTACCTGCATGGTTTGCTTGAGGTCCTCACTCAAACGGTCCATGCGGGCAGCCAACACGCCCTGGATCGTAGTCGGGATCTCCAACTGATAGATGGGGCGGTTACAGATGTACCGATCGCCCGACTTCACAATATCGCCGCGATCGAGAAGATCCCGCACGATTTCCTCAACGAAAAAAGCATTCCCGCCGCTCTTCTCCACGATCTTTTTCTCAAGCGCCGGGTCCAGAGGCAATCCACGCAGAATATTCCTTACCAGCCGAATGGAGGCATCGAAACTAAGTGTCTCCAACCCCAGCCGCTGATAATGAGCGCCCTGAGCCCAAGGCGGGGCGCCCTCGGGACGATAGGCTGAAATCATCAGAATCTTGTGACCATGAATGCAGTGTGAAAAATAAGTAAAAAATTCTTCCGATATTTTATCTATCCAATGGACGTCCTCCAGGAAAATAACCAATGGCTTTTCCTCACTCATGGCAAGAAGAAGGTTTTTCATAGCTTCGAACGTCCCAAACTTGCGGCCTTCGGGATCAAGGACATTGAATCTTGGATCGTCCACCTTTAGTGATAGAAGATTCCTATAAAAAGGGATCATAGGAGCAAGGCCATTTTGGGCCTTCTCCATGATTCGATTTCCGCCCTCCTCTTCACTCATCCCTTCTACGATACCAAAGGCTGCCTTGACCAAATCAATCACCGGAAGAAAGTTAATGTTCCGACCATAAGGGACGCAAATGCCGGTGAGAAGAGTCTCATTGCCCCCTAAAATCTTTTGAAACTCGTAGACAAGTCGGCTCTTGCCAACCCCCGCCTCACCAACCACACCTACCACTTGAGCCTCGCCGCCTTTCACCCTCTCATATGCCGATCGAAGTGCTTCCATTTCAGGCCGACGGCCGACCAGATCCGTCATCCCCCGAGCCAAACCTACGGCAAACCTTGTCCGCATATCGGGCAGATCAGAGATCAGTCGATAGAGATGTTGCTGCTGGGCCTTGCCTTTTAAAGGGATCTCCCCTACCGATTCTTCCCTAAAATACCCCCGTGTGATATTCCGGGTTTCCTGGCTTATCCAGACTTCTCCAGGCTTTGCCGCCTGCTCGACACGGGCCGCGAGGTTGGTGGTATCACCAATCGCTGTGTAATCCATCCGCAAATCATCTCCGATGGAGCCCACGACCACCGGGCCTGAGTTAAGTCCTATGCGCATCTTGAAATCCAGTCCGCGCTCCTTCCTTACTTTTTCGCCATACTCTACCATGGCTTTTTGAATCGACAAGGCGGCATAACAGGCCCGCTGAGCATGGTCCTCATGAGCAATGGGTGCACCAAAGATGGCCATTAATCCATCGCCCGTGAATTGAGTAATTGTTCCTTCCCATTTATGAATTTCATCCATCAGGATGTGAAAACATTCATCCACTATCTGACGTACTTCCTCGGGATCCAGCTTCTCAGACATGGCCGTGTAGTTTGCCACATCTGCAAAGAGCACCGTCACTAACTTCCTCTCACCCTCAATCGAGCTGCGGATGGTGAGAATCTTGTCTGCCAGGGATTTCGGTGTGTAGGATTTGGGTCTGGAGTAGTCAATGGTAGGGGCTTCTTTGAGCTTGGATAATTGATACCCGCACTCTTCACAAAACTTCGCCGCTGGCGGTAACGGATGCCCGCATTGAGGGCATTTAAGCTCAAATTTATACCCACATTCTATGCAGAAATTGGCTCCCTCTTTATTGTCTGTCTGGCATTTTGGACATTTCATTCTTGGGCTCTCCTCCGATAGAAACCCCTTACTGCAATTCTAAATGGTTGAGGTTAAGTTGGGAGGTTAATTCGATACCCTATGATTCGATAAAAGACTACTAATTTTGAATGCAAACGTCAACAGGGATTATTGATTACTACTCGAAGTGTTGTATGGCGGGGCAAAAATGTAAAAACAACATTACAGGAAGGAGTCCTTAAGAAAAGGGGGTTGAATAACACCTACGAAGTTTGGAGACTAGTCTGCGTTAGAGCTTGTTGATTTCCGATTGAGAGGGAGGATAATTCAGGATTTTAGCG
>Ga0208192_1001324_pt1 | contig 14957 bp, 19 predicted proteins | sample June2015DPH_13_1_2_FD_184711 | JGI IMG/M metagenome (GOLD analysis project Ga0208192, IMG submission 184711) | Peatland microbial communities from SPRUCE experiment site at the Marcell Experimental Forest, Minnesota, USA - June2015DPH_13_150... | ecosystem: Environmental > Terrestrial > Soil >... | reverse complement strand
TTCAGAGGACTGCTATTGACGATGATCAGGAAGATGACGATCGGGCTGTGGCAGAAGAGGGCGAAAGTATATTGGACGTGGCTATGAGCCTGTACCATCCCGCGCGCCGTCTGCGATGGCATTACCGGTCGCGTCACCATAGCCTAATTGCGTTCTCAAACAAGGAGTTTTATGGAGGAGACTTAATCCTTTTTCCGGCGTCGCATCGGCAAAAGGAAGACCTTGGCATACGGTACCACGAGGTTACGGTAGGCCTCTATGAAGACAGAAGGAACGGGCCTGAGGCGGAGATCGTTGTCGAAGCCATATTAGAACACATTAAGGAACATCCAGATGAGTCCCTGGGGGTTGTCACTTTAAACCTTGAGCAGCGGGAGCTGATCGAAGAACTCTATCAAAAAGCTCTCAAACAGGAAGTCTTCGCTCAAGCATACGTTGAGAGGTTCAACGAGGGACTTGAACCGCTTTTCGTGAAGAATCTTGAAAATGTCCAGGGCGACGAACGAGATGTCATTTTCATCTCATGCACGTATGGTCCCGATAGAAAAGGAAACCAGTACCAACGCTTCGGGCCAATTAACAGCCAGAAAGGTCATCGTCGCCTTAACGTTCTTTTTACACGCGCCAAAAAGCGCGTTGAAGTGTTCAGTTCTCTAGACCCCGAAAAAATCGTTGTGGAGACCAGGAGTGCCTGGGGGATACGCGCCCTGAAGAACTATCTGCTGTACGCCAAGACGGGACACCTGGAGGAGACTAGATCCGACGGAAGAGAACCAACGAATGATTTCGAGCTTTCAGTAGCAGAATTGTTGCGAGAGCAGGGATATAAGGTAGAGGCGCAGGTGGGCGTTGCGGGCTTCTTTATCGACCTTGCCATCGTTCACCCCTACAAAGCGGGGACCTGGCTCGTGGGTATCGAATGCGACGGTGCCTCATACCACTCTGCACGCTCCGCTCGGGACCGCGACCGCCTGCGGCAGGAAATCTTAGTAAGCCTCGGGTGGACGATTTATCGCGTATGGTCCACTGACTGGTTTAGAAGTCGGGAAAGGGAGGCCACAAAACTGCTTTCGTATATCGAGTCGCTCCTTGCCGGTGATCCCGAGGCACAAAGAGTTCGCTCGCGAGAAAACAATATATCGGCCGTCAGGCGACGCCTCATTGAGTTCCGTGAGAAAACCGTAAAAACAGCCTTCCCTAATACCCCACCTGACCGTTGTCTTCTGCGAGACTCCTTGCTCGATGCATTGGTCCAATTCCGTGTCGCGACCAAGGATGACTGGTTTCGAAAAATCCCAATGGCAATGCGCACTGGCACCCAAGCAGAGCAAATCGGCCGTTTTTTGGACGAGGTCTTGCAGATCATCAGCCAGCATCTCTAGACACCCGTCGCCGGTGGCCCCCCAAAAGTGCCACCTATCATTTGTGACCGCACCCACGCACCGCACACATGCTGCACACAAGTCCTCATTGACTTCGCTGCAAGATAAACAAAACACGACGCCGATCGCCCTTCTAACGCTGATCGAGCGAATCAGTGCATATCCAGGTATTCCGCCCTGAAAATGGTTGGCCGAGGACAACGATTGAAAAAGTAAAGGTGGGATTGGCACGGGCAATCTGAAGTCCCAAATTCGGGGAGAGGAATTGTTGCGCCCCGCACCCTCTGCATCCCGCGTGCCCACTCGTGTTCGCGTCGTCTCCCATCGTACAGAAGCCAAACGGAATGAAGTCGGGTGTGCGCTCTCAAATAGTCGATGTGCCAGTGGGGCCGTAGGGGCAGCTTTTGATGGTGGGCGATCCGGGCACGCAGGCCACCCGGCCCCAACGCGCTCCCCAGGTAAACGTAATACCCTCGCTGAAGCTGCATCGTTCCCACGCGCCCGACCTGAATGCGGGCATTACCCGCACAGGAAAGAACCAACGCATATGTTCCGGGCTTCGACTCAATGACCATTCCAATCAATGTCCTGTCCTGGACGGGAGGATCTCTTTCGACTCTGGTAAAATACACCGTAAGGGACATCGACAACTACATGGGCAACTGGAAAGTCATTGCGCTGGTCAACGGCGCTATCGAAGCCGTTTCAGGCCTGGCTGCCCAAGACCGGCTGGGAGCCCACGAGTGGGTTGTCTGGCAAGGCGCAGCCGCTGACAAAGCTGAAGCCCTCCAATGTGCGGAGAAAGCCGATCCCAGGGTTGACTTGGAGTGGATGCGCATTCGCTACGAGAAGGATCTTAACAACCAGTAGGATCTCGCTTCGCCCCGTCCCAAGGGCTAACGGCCCCACAGCGGGCCATGGGCGTTGGCCCGTGGATTGACCCAAGAATGAGGCTTGGCTCTTGCGGTTACACTGACATGGGGCCCCGTCATCGCTTCCCCTTTTTCCCCTAATGAGCCAACAAGGATACGCGACTGGAGTCACCACTGAGGAAAGTCGGTCTCCACGGAGGCTATTTCTTTTTGGGAGGCACCACCGCGTCTTTGAACGCCTTCGCCACACGGAATTTCACCACCGTCTTGGCCGGAATCTTGATGGCCTCGCCGGTCTGAGGATTGCGACCCATTCGAGCCTTGCGATTTGCCTTCACCGCCTTGCCCAGCCCGGGAACCACGAACTGCCCGCTGCTCTTGGCTTCCTTCGTGGCCAGAGTGACGAGTTCTTCGAGCACCGCGGCGGCAGTCTTCTTTGGGATCCCCACCTTCTCGGCCAAATGCGCAACGATCTGAGGTTTTGTCATCATATTATCTGCTCTTCCTCTCTACGTTGGATTGTAAGCACTTTCACGCTGAAATCGTGGTTGAGCCCCCACTGTATGTAATGCCCGGATGGCTGTCAAGGCAGTTGCGGAGGGTGTCGATACCAAAAACTCGCCTGCGCCAAGAGAAAGATCCCCCCGCGGGTGTTGCTACCAAAAACTCTGTCCACATTGGGCCTATAGAGGTTACCGGCGCTAAGCAGACGAGGAAATGGCCTTGAGGACATATTCGACATGTACCCGTTCCGTCCCCCAATGCGCCCTTGGGGGTGCAGGTCGGAGCAATTCCACAAATATGTCACGCTCTGGGTAATGGCAGGTGTGCTGGCTATGCTCCAGACCAAGCCGATCAGAATGGACGACCTCGGGGAATCCCCCGGGTTCTGACAGGCGAAACGGAATGATGGCAAGCGTCAGGTCAGTCTCGAACTTGAGCTTCGGTCCAGCCCTAGCGCTGGACTGTCACCCAGTTGGCCGCGCCAGCTTGGTCAGTGCAGCCGATTTCAATGCCTAGGCTGCACCGCACCGCCGGAGCCATCGGTAGCCGCGGATCCAGGCCACATGCGTCTCCAATTGCGAAGGGCTCGGGCGACGGGGCAGTCCGTCCACACTCTGATGGCTGTGGACTGACCATGCCCGTTTCCCGCCGGAAACACGTCGTCAGCTGCCTCTCGATTCTCTCCTTCGACATCGTGACGTAAGCCGGCTCAATCTCAACCCCAATGGCGTTCCGGCCGCAGCGGGCGGAAGCCAGGAGAGTCGTCCCCGTGCCCATGAAGGGGTCAAGGACGGTATCGCCAGCGAAGGAGAACATCTTCACGAGGCGATGCGCCAGTTCCTCCGGGAACGGCGCCGGATGGCGCCTCGTGGATTCTCCCCTGGGACCGTTCCATATCCTGCCGGAACCACTCCTGGTGCTCTTGCTTTGCAAGCCTGGACGCTTCCCGCTGCCCGCCGGTAGACCGGCGGTACCCGCCCGGCTTCCGTAGCATCAGGATGAACTCGACGTCGTTCTTGACGATGGCATTGGGCTCGTAGGGCTTCCCCAGGAAGCTGGACCCGTTCTCGACCTCATAACTCGCATTGGTTATCTTGTGCCAGAAAATGGGCGTCAGGTTGTCGAAGCCGACCTTCCTGGCCCTCACAATGATGTCGGCGTGCATTGGCATGACCGAATGCCTGCCATGCTTGCGGCGGGACAGGCAGACGTCCCCGACGACGCACACGAGCCGGCCACCGGGAACCAGCACGCGAAAGCAATGCTTCCATACCTTGTCGAGCTCGTCATGGAAGGCGTCATAATCTTCGACGAGCCCGAGCTGGCCTTCGCGGCGGGGATATTCCTTGAGCGTCCAGTACGGAGGCGAGGTCAGGACCAAGTGGACTGATCCTGGCGCAATCCAGCCCAGCTCCCTGGAGTCCCCATGGCAAATCGTCAGGGTGGTCCTGTCGAGAGCAGCATGCATCACGCCGATGCTGCCGGCACCCACGACGCTGGCAAGAAAGTCTCTCAAGCTATAACACTCCGCTGCCCGGCATAGCGGGCGCTCCGGCCGCGGACTGCCCCGGTCAAAGGAGATTCCGGGTCGGCGCGGTGGACCACGGCGCGGGTCTGGGCTCGGCCGCAGGACCGGACTTTTGCCCAGATAGCCCCGCGAGGGTAGTCCAAAAACTCGCAGAACCCTCTGGACTAGCCCGCCGCACCGGAACCATGGGTAAGCGCCCGGCAGGGTTATATGCGCCTCCCAGCGCAAAATCTAACGGGGCGAGGCAGGAGGCATCTTTTTGGGCTTTCTTACCGCTTTTTTGCTCTGCCACGAGCCGCCCCCGTCTCGGCGGAGTGCTGCTTGTATGGCTTCCCCGGCAGGGTCAAGTCAAGGCTCGTGGGGTCGGGGTCGATGCCGCTCATATCCATGTCCAGCGGGCTGGGGCGGGGGCTGTCCTCCACGGCGGCAATGGCCATTCCCACGGGGTATTCCACCGGCTTTCTTGGTTGTCGATTCCTGGCCATCATCATCCTCCGTCCCCGGGCGGGCGAGGGCGGGGCGGAGATCCAAGACTGCCTTCTCGACCTGATTGCCCCGGACCGGACCCGGCGGGCTTGACCCACCCCCCGATGCCTGTCTACGCGGCCGCTATTCCCGCCGACGGCATGTCAGGCGTGCTCGAGAGAGTCGCCTCCATCGGCGGAGTAGCCGCCTCGCCCGCCGGCGCACAGCCCGGCTTCGGGCTGGCCGCCTCGATTGCCGCGATAGCCGCCTCTGCCGACTCAAGCCTTCTTCTGGCACCGGCAGTTGGCTAGTCCGAGCGCCGAAGAGCCGTAGAAGACTTCAGGCACCGCCTCCCTCTCCTCGTCGTCTGCTAGGTTGGCGACTATCATGTTTCCCATGTGTGCCATAAGGTGGTACCTCTTGTTGCACTTGAATCCGTTGCAGGCTGGGTCGGTGCAAGTCGCATCCTCCAGGCCCTCTCGGCGGCGTATTTCTGCATTTTGCTTCTCCCGTAGCTCTTTCTCGTTCATGTGTCCTCCCCATCATGGTTCGCGTGGCCTTTGATCGGTTCCCGGCCATCGGGCATCATTTCGGCCAGCTTCCTGACCAGTTTCTCTCCGTCTGTTGATTCAAGTTAATGAGCACCTCCCTGGTGTAATACTGGAATTTATCGAAAACTATGACGACCGGTTGTTCGGAGCAGTTAAAAACCCCTACCAAGATGTTTCCGTTCAGGCTGACACATACGGTGGGAGCGAGCATCAACTCCTTCGGCTCATGTGTGCGGGCCTTGGTCTCCTGAAGATGCCGAGTGAGGAGCAGGGGCATTTCGTTCGCGGTGAAGGCGCCCGAGCCGGTCAGGGTTCGGGGGCCAGGTTCGGCCGTGCCTTTCAATGTCGCCAGCCGTTTCTGGGCCGCAGCCATGCCCGCGTGGAATGGCATCTCGCGAGCTTTGTTGGGGAGCCGCAGGTCTGATCTGCCTGAGTTGCTGTCGAGCTCAAGGTTTGCCCTCCTGACCGCGGCGGATTCGCCCATGGGATCCGACGGACTGCTGTCGGGCGATGGCTGAGTTCCGACGGCGCACCTCGCCCACGGGACGGCCGCGTTCTTCCGGCAAGTCGAGGCTGGTGCGGTCAGGGCTGACCTTCGCCATTTCCGGGTCGTCGAGAGGATTGGGGCGGCCCTCGATGGCAGCGATGGCCAGGTCCACTGCGGATTGCTCTGGCTTTCTGGGTTGTGCTTTCCTGACCGCCATTTGCTGATTCTCCCCCGCTTCTCGGCTACTGCACATCGCCATTGCTCGTTGCGGCTGCGGTCTGTCCGGCCGCCGCGGCTGTGGCGGGGATTTCCTCCCCTGGCTCCTCCGTAATTGCAGGGGCTTCGTCGGGAGGCTGCGGGACCGGTTGAGCGACCGAGACGGAACCCGGCAAATCATCCGCAGGCTTGCGCACGAGATTGAAAATCACCAGCCCTTCCTCACGCTGCTCGTGAGCGACACCAGAGGCGGTCACGATGCAGCCGATGAACCGGAGGATGGATTCGTGGGTGGTCAGGAGCTTGCCGAAACGCAGCCACACGTTCTTGGCAAGCTTGTCAGCGTTCGCCTCTCCCTGTTCCGAAATTGCCCCAGTGGGCACATTCCCGTTGTCGCCGACCAGGGTCTCGGCGTGCCGAGAGGCCAGCCTGTCGGCCGTGCTGCGGGGGATGCCTTGCTGCCTGAGCCAACCGCGCCACTGGCCTGCGCGTCCGGGACGGGACAATAGGGATTTCATTGCGGCCAGTCTCTCGGCTAGGCTTGCACGGATTTGGCGCATTTCCTTGCTGGTCGCCTTGCGGCTGACGCTCAGGCGGACGTGGCTAGACCAGAGGTCGGAGATTTCCTGCGTTAGCTGGGTTTCAATTGCGCCGTTATCGGGCTGAACCGTGCCGGGCTGGGCCTCGGCCTCCAGGATGAGAGCGTTTTCGACGATTTCGACCATTGTGCCCATTTGCGTACCTCGCCTCAGAAGTTGGGGGCGGAAATCGATGAAGCGGAAAATGCCCCTAATTATGAGGCACAAAGTTGATTTTTGTTTTTTACACGAATTTCGCCAGCAATCACCCCCCTGCATAAAGCGAACCTGCCCGGACCACGAGCACCGCACCCGCTTGGGACGGTAGCGCGAGGGAAGGCTTGCCCTCCCCGCCAGCCTGCCCGTCAGCACAGCCTTCACGTATCTGTGGGAAAGCTCGGCGGACAGGCGGACGAGGTATCTTTGAATCAGGAGAAGCTCCCCGGCCGCCAAGGCGGCCGCCCTGGAATCGAGCCCGCGTGTGCGTCCCATCGGTACTCCTGCCGCCGCCCTTATAAACCTACAAACCCTTCAAGTTCTTCCCCATACGCCAGCTCTGTCAAACTGGACATGTCCCAGTCCTTCGTGTCCACAATCGTCCCGTTTGAAATCTTCGCGTCAGGAACCTTCGTGTCCTGACTCTTCGTGCTGTCTTCCCGGAACAAGTCTTCCACGGGCGTCCGCGGAATGCGGTCTTCCCCATCCAAGTCCGACGTGTCCCATTCCCCGTCGGGCGCTGCGGACGCAGCCGGGGAGGATTGGCTATGCTTAGCCAGTATCTCCTGCCACCTGTCCCATCTGTCTTGGATATACCCTTTCTCCAGTCCCTTCTTGAGCCAGCCGAACGGGTTGCCTGCGTCCCGTATGTCGCCCGCTGTCTTGGAACCAGGCTTCAGGGCGAAATCGAGCAGGTAGCCGCAGCCGGGGTATTCCCGCAGAAGCGAATCGAATTTCCAGGGGGACACAGCGTTGCCTACAACAACAGCGAACATACCAGCGAACCTGGCCGCTTCTCCCGGAGGGGGGGTTGGCAGGACCGGGGGGGATTTCGTAACGGAGGTCTTGGGCTTGGGCTGGACAGGGGGTTGGACGGGGACGGACTCTACGGGCTGGACAGGAGGCTTGACTTCCTCCCCTGTCAACTCGCCCATAATCTTGGCATAGGCTGCCCATCCTTCCCCGGGCTTTCCTGTCTCAGGATTCCCTGTCAGGGAATTAGCTACGGCGGCGGCCGCAGCAGCGCTGCTGTTCTCTTTAACTGATTCTTTGACTGGTTCACTAACTGGTTTACCTGTCATCCTGACACCTTGGGAATCCAAATTGACACCTTGCAAGGTGTCATCCTGAAACCTTGGGAATTCCGATATGACACCTTGGGAATGTCCCAAAGTTTCATCCTGACACCTTGGGAACTTGGAGAGGTCTATCCTGTATTCGACTGTCGGCTTGCCGCCGTGCTTGGTGGGATGCCTCCTTCCCGTGTCTATGACAAGCCCCGGATTGAGCAAGTCCGGGAGCGCACGCCACGCCGTGCTTTCGCTTATCCCGCAATGCTCTGCCAGATTCGGGATTGATTCCCAGATTCCCGTCCCGTCGTCGTGCGCCCTGTTCGCCATGGCCATCAGAAGATTCCAGGCGGGGGCTCCTATGCAGCCGGGGCTTTCCATTATTTTCCGTATGACCTTGAGTGACATATCGCTCCCCGTTTCGCCGGCCGCTCGTCTCCGGTCTGAAAGTGTTTGTCTGTCATGTTGCTCACTTTGGTTTCGCTCATGCCGTTCTCCAGACCCGGACCCCGCCGTCGACCTTCCGCCTAACGAAATGCTTTCCGTCCCGCCCTTGGCGCACGGTGATGACGGGGCTTAGGTTGCTTGAAACTTGGAGATTATGGAAAAGAACGCTCTGCCCTACTTCGAGGTCGTCCAGAATGCAGTACTTTGATTTCTTGACGGGTCCCGGTCCGGGAGCCGGTATCCCCGCTTCAATCCGAAATGGTGTTTTGCTCATGATAAACACCTCCTATTGAGTACTCCTGAAAGTCGGGAAACTTCCCCCGGCTGGCGCCCCAGGGGGAGAATACTAGCCCGTGGGCGCATAAACATTGGGGATGATGCCATTTGGCGAGAATGCCGAGAACGGGGGTCTCGCATCCGGCGGGGGATTCAGACCTTTAGGTCTGTAGCCTCAGGGGCAAGTTTTGCTCCTAAAGCCCCATCTGCAAAATCCGCAGGCGAAGGCTCGGGGCTTTCCTGACTTTCGGTATTATTCTATGAGTGACTTGCTCGGTTACTCGCTTTGGTTTCGGTGAGGCGGGGGGCAGATAGCACATACCGACTGTGCATCCAGCCCCCCGTTTCTTTTTTCCGGGGACGGGAGCGTGCTGCGGCCGCAGTGCCTGCGGGCGTTTGGGCTCAGGGTGGACTTTTCCAGATACCGCCGACGGACTCCCCTTTTTCGGTCAAGCGCAGGGGCTTGGCGCAAGGGCCGCCCCGGCGAGATTTCCCCCTGGCCGAACGCCGATTGCCGACGGCGGCGCGGGACTGGTGTACCTTGCGCAAAGGTCGTAACCCCGTGACCTGCGGGTCCCCGCCCCCGCATGCCCACCGGGTTACTGGGTTACGACTTCCTTCCTGGGGTTCAGTACTGTGGATTCGACTGTAGCCTGACAAAGGGCGACCGGGTGACGGTGCGCGGCGGCGGGTGGCGCTGGCCGCAGCACACCTCACTTTGGACCCGCGCGGGCACCTGGCCAGGCGATTTCCGAGCTGGGAGCGCACGCAATCGAGGGCAACGACTGCCCTCCCCACCGGCCTTGCCGTCAGCGAAGCCTCTCCGTAAGCCATTCCTGGCAGTAGAGTTTTACCCAGGTCCGTCTCGTGACTTTGAACTTTGGAGTTTTTCCCATGTTATTCGACCCTCCATATCCTGGTGCCTTCAGGAAGGGTTCGCAGCGAGAATCTCTTCCCATAGCGCTTCTTGGCATATGCCCGGCTGGCCATGAGGGATGGCGTGTTGAGGTCCTTCGTATCGAGCAGCACGCTGTCTCCCACCTGCATCGTGTATAGGAAACCGAACACGGTCTCCCTTGGCACCGCCGGAATAGGGATGTTTTTTTCAATATCCATCTTGTCTCCTTTCTTCTCTGCCTACACTTATAACCTTGGAAGTCAAGATTCAATCCACCACGGCGACCCGTTCCTCCAGCCTCGCCTTGGCTTCCGCCAGGTCTTCCTCGCAAGCCCTGACGAGTTCCTCCTCCGCGCTGCGCAACGATGCGTCGGCTCCCTTGATGACACTGCCGACCACCTTCCGGTCCGGGTTGGAAAGGTAATAACCACTCTTGCTGTCGTGCGCGTAGTTCCAGAGGAACTGGACGACATACGCCGCCCTCTGGCATTTCTCCCACGCCCTCTGTGAATTAGTCCTGTTGTTCATCTGAGTCCTCCTCCTTGTGCGTGTCCAGCCTGCGCCCACGCTGCCGTCGCACCTTCCGCTTACCTGTCGTGATTCGCCGTCTCCTTTTCCAGCCTTGCGACCTCGTCCTTCAGTGTCTGCAGGTCTTTGACCTCGTTCACGGTGCAGTTATCCAATCCCCTCCTGCGCTGGCGTGCGGTCTCCGTCTTCACCCTCTTCATTCCGTACCGCAGCAGGACGCAGTCGTCGCAGTCGCAGGGGGGGAAGCTGACCGGCCCTACATTTATGCTGATGTAACCGTCCTCGTAGCTGGCTATCTCCCCTGTGACGGGGTCGTGGACGATTTTCAGCCCCGTGCTCCTGAGCGCCTTCTCTATTGCGTCGTATGCCTCGTTGCGGTTCATCTGCCTCTCCTTATCCTTGGTTGGGGGAGGGTCTTGCGACCCTCCCGTTGTTTGTCATGCGTTTGCCTGCGCAGTCTGGACTTCACGGAGCAGGCAGGCTGGGGGGACGCCGTGCTTCACGCTGGCTTCCGCCACCTTTTTCTCCAGGTCGTCGCCCTGGCTGAGTTTCTCCAGGAGCGCCGCCTCTTCGCTGGCGATTTCGTCCAGTGCCATCTCGCACTCCCCCTTCACCGTCTCCAGGGAGAAGCCGTTCTCGTAGCAATCCCTGATTGCCTTGTCCAGCCTTTCAAGCAGCCTTACGCCGTGTTTGTGTTCTTTTCTCTCTGTCATGGTTGGTCTCCTTTCAAGACCATCCTGGGTTAAGGGAGGGTCTTGCGACCCTCCCGTTGTTTGTCATGCGACCTGCGCGGTCGCCCTGTCCTGCTCTGCGGGCTCTTCGCTCGCATCCCTGGTCACTTCGTCCTTCCCGCGGCCCTTGCTCTCTCAATCCTTAATACTGACTTTCTGAAGATTTCTCTTCCTACTTTCCTTCTCTGTATAGGTATCCCTTAGTCAGAATATTTTGGCGTTTTCGTCGCGTACTTGGGGTCGAACGAAGAAGGGAGGCGTGAGAAAGTGCGGATTCATTGGGAAAATCACGATGAAAATAAATATTGGGGATTCTTGGGGGGTGGACTCAAGCCCGCGCAGGGATTGGCTCCAGCTCGCGTGGCCCTTGTTGATACCAAATCATGGCCCTAAAATCTCGCGCCAGGATGCCCCAGGATACGCGCTGAGCGCGTGGCCCTGCCTTGGGTATCAATGAAACCGCGCACGAAAAGGGGCATTGTGTCCCAGCCGTGTTATGCCTGGATACATATGTTATACGGAGTATATGGGTGCTATACGGGATACATGCGCTATGCGCCGCCCTGCTCCCGCATCGCAATCTCCTCGTTCCTCACTATGGCGATGTAGGCCTCGATTGACTTGTAATCCTCATGCCCGAGCTGCTGGCGGACGACGGCGATGTCCCAGCCCCTGCCCCCGAGTTCCTTCGAGCGCAGCCAGTTGGTTGCGGCGGTCGCCCGCCATTTGTGCAGCCAGACGGTGGCAGGGTCCACTCCCGCGCGCCTGGCAATCGCGGCCGCCGGGGGAATCGCGGAAACTCCGTGCGGTCCTCTGTTGCGCCCCGTGCGGCGGGCTGGGGCCTGGAAGCCCTGCGCCCCCCTGCAGGCCGCCTCCCCTCCAACGCTCACACGCATCGGGCTGTGAGCCAGCAGTTCCTCCAAACGCCCTCAAGGCATTCCTTCCCTTGTGCGAGCCGGTGGTTGGCGACGGCTGAGTCCGCGGTCTCCGCATGGACGGGCTTCCGGCGTCGTCAGGAATCCAACGCCCAACGCTGAAGTCGGCCCGGCAGCGGCGGCCTGGGGTCCTGAACGGTAGGAGGAAGGGAATTGGGCTACCGCCCTGCGTGAAAACCGTGCAACTCGTCTAGCTTGCGCACCAGCAGCTTGTACAGGCGCTCGTGGTTTTCTACTCCTTGCTCGGCTTCTGCCTCCACTCCTGCTTGTGCTTCTCCCATGAGCGCAGCTTGCTCGCCTTCTGGGCAATGTGGGCGCATTCCTCCGAGCAGAACCGCTGGTTCACGGCAGCCACGAAATACGGATGGGCGCAACCACCGTTGCCGCATTTCCTCAGCTTCGTCATGTGCTGGCGTACCCATCGAAGCGCCATGTGAAGGGGGGCGTGCCCCGAGGGCGGGCGGAGCGTCCTTTGCCACGTCTTGCCAACGTCTATGCGGCTGTGCACGACGGATTGCAGCCGGAAGAACATCCATGCAGCCGTGGACTCGTCCCCTGCCCGCCACAGGTTCCGAAGCCCGTCCCGCAGGTCCCTGAACAGCCGCCGATGGTACATTCGAGGGAACTCACCCTCTGGGTGCCCGTGCGTGCCCGGTCCGTGCCGGGTGAGCGACAGCGAAGCCCTGATGTCCCTGTCCCTGGTCGGGAAGAACGACGGATACCTTGAGAAAAGGTACATGCTGCCGTCGTCAACCTTGCTCTCATCCGCATTGACGACGTCGAGGACGAACGCCTTCACGTCGGCTTCGGCAATGCCGGGGTGCCCGCCCCGGACCTCGCCTTTCTCAGCCCTGCCCTCCTTGGCGGCAGGCTCCCCTCCCGGCAGTTCGACATCGTCCGTCCCGCTGCGCCTCCTGCGCCACCAAGCCCTTTTGTACTCACGGCGCTTCGTCGAAGCGCACTGCTCCGAGCAGTAATTCTGTCCCTTCCTCACGGCTACGAAAAACCTGTTCGGGCACCTTGGGTTGGGGCACCTCCTCAGCATCCCGAGCCTTCTCCATACGTACAGCAGCGCCTGGGAAATCGATGCGTCAACGGCCAGCGCCTTGCGGGTCCCGGCACCGGGTTGGGACGCCGGGGCATCCGGCGTGGGCGGCCCGAGACCGGCAGCACCGGCCATGAGTTCCTGTGCAAGGGAGCAAAGCCCCGATAGCCGCCACTCGGCCGCATCGGCGTCCTCCGCCGTCCAGACGGCCCGCAACTGGTCCCGGATTTCGGCGACGATGCCACGCTGATAAGCCACCTCGTCCTTGGGAAGGAGACGGGGGTCAGGCGGCTTCCGCCGCATCTTGAGCACCATCAGCAGCATGAAATTCTGGTACGCCTCCCCGACCGTGCCCGGCACGTGGGGGAGGTATTGCGAATAGAGGCGGAAAATGCGACCGGCATCGTCCATGGTCCCCGCCACGCCGTCCCCGGCCTCGTCCACACGGGCGTTCACGAGGTCGAGCAGGAATCGTTCAAGCTTGCTGTCGGGTATCCTGGCTTCATTCCCCAGGGTTCTCTTCGCCCTCATCTGCGGCACTCCCCATCTGCTTGCGGGCTGACGACCGCTAGAATATACCCCACGTTAACTTGCGCCACTATTACTTCATACGATTATGCCGATGTGTACAACATTTCACACGGTATTATATAGGTGAAAGGGGGAGAGCCGGTCAAGCAAAGGGTACGGCATCACCCCACGAAACAGCCTGGCAGGGGGCGCTGCGGACTGTGTAACCGTTTTTCGGCGACCGTTCCGTGGAACGGTTACACAAAACGGTTACACAGACAGGATGCCAGCATCAGAGTGGACAAAGTCCACTCGAACCTGGAAAGGGGAACAGCGACCGCAGCCGCATAAACACTGGCGAGACAGATTTCCCCGGTTTTTGGCAGATGTGCGCCGCAACTGGGGGAGTCGCCGGAGAGGAGAGATGATATGGCAACGACAAGCACCGCCCTCGTCCCGCTCGGGGGCAGGGACTACATTGCAAAGATGACCAATCAAGGGACGCCCGACGACCTGCTCGCATTGGTGACCACCCACGAGGCGAAGGCTCTTTCGGACGTAGCCCTGGTCACCAAAGTGGAAGCCCAAGGCGAGGTTTGGCATCACGTCCGCACCTACATCAACGAATGGCTCGTGGCACGCTTCCCGGTCTTTGACGAATTGGCGATTCGCATCGCTGACCGCAAGCGGAAAGGGATGTCGCCGCTCATTATCAAGAGTCAACCCTGCGATTCCTTCAAGCGGGCTATCCGCCTCATCCTGGAGTGCGACCCATCCTACTACTTCAAAATCCGCAAGAAGCATCTGGGAGGGGGCTGGCAGAAAGCCTTGCCCGCTGAGGCGACCGCACCTGACAAAGCGGAGGTTGCCGAAACCTCAGTGACAGATATCAAGGTTGACGAACCCGATGCCAAGGACGCCGAGGTCTGCGACCCTGACCCAGTCCCGATGCCCAGTGACGAGACGGTGGACAAAGTCCACTCCACCGGCACCACCGTCACCGACATCACCACCGGCTCCCCCCCCCGGACGGATGGTATGGACGAGACCGCCGCCCAGTCGGTCGCCGTGGTCGCCACCAAGCTCGCCAAGATGATAGCGGAGGGTCACGGCTCGGGAAAGGCAGCCAAGGGGCTGGCGAGGGAGATTGTGGAGGTGGACAAGGACAAGCCGTTCCTTCCCACCATCGTGACCCTTGAGTCCAACCTGCACGTCGTCATCAGGGCGTGGAAGGAGTTCTTCAGCCCCGACAAGAGGTTATCCGAGTCAGACAAGCAGAGGCTTATAAACCAGTTCGTCCGGGCGATGTCCGAGGACGACTTCAAGCTTCTCTGCAACTCCGTCATCGGGCGGAAGAAGAAGGAGGGCAAGGTGGCTCTGAACGCCTACAGCGCAGCCCTTGCCACGCAGGAGGAACCGTCCGTCGCTGCGGCAGGCAGCCCGGAGGTCCCCGAGGCGAGCCAAGAGGCGGAGCGGCAGGATGACATCACGGGCTTCCGCCAGCACATCGTGGACGGCATCAGCAACGACTCCAAGCTTGACGCCGAGACCAAGGCTGCCGCCTTGGAAAAGATACACGAACGGTGGGCGAAGCTTGATGCCAAGAGGGCGGGCGATGCCCGTGCGGAGAAGGTGCTCGCCGTCCTGAAGGGCGGAAAGAGCCTCGGTCGCACGCAGGTCTTGGAGGAAGTCCAGAAGGCAAACCCGGATTGGAAAAC
>Ga0208192_1001311_pt1 | contig 15051 bp, 12 predicted proteins | sample June2015DPH_13_1_2_FD_184711 | JGI IMG/M metagenome (GOLD analysis project Ga0208192, IMG submission 184711) | Peatland microbial communities from SPRUCE experiment site at the Marcell Experimental Forest, Minnesota, USA - June2015DPH_13_150... | ecosystem: Environmental > Terrestrial > Soil >... | reverse complement strand
AGCCCAAAACGGCCAGCGATCAGCTCGCCAGAGAACCGGAAAGCAAAAAACCAGCGTTTTTCCGCAGCCTGTGAAGCCCCGCCCTTCCGGCAGCCCCCCCAATGCGTTCCAGCGTGGTGAGAAATCCGCGCTAGAGCCAGTATCAGATACGAAAAGACAGTTGGTCGGCAGCGGAGGCCAACATGACCGCAAGAAAAAGAGCCAAAGCGGAGGCATCGGTGGCAACGCCCGATGCCAAGACAATCGAAGCGCAGGAGAGCTCCGGAAAAGCAGCCGAGGTGCCAGCGGCGGTCGAAAGTGCCGTTGCCGGTTTCCCCATCGTCGGCATCGGCGCCTCGGCCGGGGGGCTGGCGGCCTTCGAAGCCTTCTTTTCCGGCATGCCTGTCGACACCGATCCCGGCATGGCCTTTGTCCTCGTGCAGCACCTGGCCCCGGACCACAAGAGCATCCTCACCGACCTCATCCGGCGCTACACCCGCATGCAGGTCTTCGAGGTCGAGGACGGGATGGCAGTGCGCCCCAACTGCGCCTACATCATCCCGCCCAACCGCGACATGGCTTTACTGAACGGCACGCTCCAATTGATGGAACCGTCCGCCCCCCGCGGGCAGCGCCTGCCGATTGACTTCTTCTTCCGGTCACTCGCCCAGGACCAGCGCGAGCGGGCCATCTGCATCGTGCTTTCGGGCACCGGCAGCGACGGCACCCTGGGCGTGCGGGCCATCAAGGGCGAGGGCGGCATGGCCATGGTCCAGAACCCCTCATCCACCGAGTACGACGGCATGCCGCGCAGCGCCATCGTCACCGGCCTGGTGGACTACGAGCTTCCGGCGGCCGAGATGCCCGCCCAGCTCATCGCCTACGTGGCCCGTGCCTTCGGCAGGCCCCCCCGGGTCGCATCTCCCCCGGCGCCCAGGGCCGAGAGCGCGCTGAGGAAGATCTTCATCCTGCTGCGCGCCCAGACGGGCCACGACTTTTCCCAGTACAAGCCGAGCACCATCCACCGGCGCATCGAGCGGCGCATGGCCGTCCAGCAGATCGAAACGATGGACGGATACGTCAAATATTTGCAGCGGACGGTGGCCGAGGGGGAAGCGCTCTTTCGCGACCTGTTGATCGGTGTGACCAGTTTCTTCCGCGATCCGGAGGCCTTCCAGGCGCTCGAGGAACAGGTCATCCGCAAGCTCTTTGCCGGCAAGCCCGCGGGCGCCGTGATCCGCGTCTGGTCTCCAGGCTGCTCCACCGGCGAGGAGGCCTATTCCCTCGCCATCCTCCTCGAGGAGCGCCTGGAGGCGCTGAAGCAGAGCTACAAGGTGCAGGCCTTCGCCACCGACATTGACAGCCAGGCCATTGCCACGGCCCGCGCCGGCATCTATCCGGCCAGCATCGCCGCCGACCTCTCACCGGAACGGCTGGCGCGCTTCTTCGCGGCTGAGCCCGGCGGCAGCGCGTACCGCATTCACAAAGGCATCCGCGACATGCTGGTCTTTTCCGAGCAAAATGTGATCAAAGACCCGCCGTTCTCCAAACTCGACCTCATCAGTTGCCGCAACCTCCTGATCTATATGGGCAGGGACTTGCAGAAGAAGATCATACCCCTGTTCCACTACGCGCTGAACCCGGGCGGCAGGCTCTTCCTGGGCACCTCGGAGACCGTGGGCGAGTTTGGCGACCTGTTTGCCACGCTCGACCGCAAGTTAAAGCTGTATCAGCGCAAAGAGGATATTCACAGCGCACAGCGCGCCCCCTTGGGCCGGTTTCTGCCGCCCATGACGGCGCAGGAGGAGGCTGTCCCGCGGGCCGCCGGTAAGACGGCGTTCCCCGGGAAACTGTCGTCGCGCGAACTAACCGAACAGGCGCTCCTGCAGCAGGTCGCCTCGGCCGCCGCGCTCGTCAACGGCCGGGGCGACATCCTCTACCTCCACGGCCGCAGCGGTCTGTACCTCGAGCCGCCCCCGGGCGAGGCCGGCGTCAGCAACATCCTGAAGATGGCCCGCGAAGGGCTGCGGCGCGATCTGGCCACGGCCCTGCACAAAGCCGCGGGGAGCAAAGAGATCGTGCGCCACCCGGGCCTGCGCGTCAAAACCAACGGCGACTTCACTACGGTCAACCTGACCGTACGGCCGGTGGCGGCAGCCCCTGCCGCGACGCCAGAGAAGCCCCTGTACCTCGTCATCCTGGAGGAAGCGCCACCCTTCAACCCCGAACAGGCGCAGATGGCCGCCACCCTGCAAGCCGGCGAAGGGGCGAACGGCCCCGCGACTACGGATGCCGACGCGCGCGTCGCGGCGCTCAAGCAGGAATTGCGAGCCAAGGAAGAATACCTCCAAGCCGCCAATGAGGAGATGGAGACCTCCAACGAAGAGCTCAAATCCTCCAATGAGGAGATGCAGTCGGTCAACGAGGAGATGCAATCCACCAACGAGGAACTGGAGACCTCCAAGGAGGAATTGCAATCGGTCAATGAGGAACTGGCCACGGTCAACGCCGAACTGCAAACCAAGGTGGCGTACCTGTCGCGGGCCAACAACGACATGAACAACCTGCTGGCCGGCACCGGCATCGCCACCGTCTTTGTGGACCATCAACTGCGCATCCTGCGCTTCACCCCCGCCGCCACTCACCTCATCAACCTGATCCTGAGCGACGTGGGGCGGCCCGTGGGCCACCTCGTCTCCAACCTGGTGGGCTACGACCGCATTGTGGCGGACACGCAGGCGGTGCTGGACAGCCTGATTCCCAAAGAGTTGGAAGTGCAGACCCTGGCGGGCGCGTGGTACACGATGCGCATCCTGCCCTACCGCACGCTCGACAATGTGATCGAGGGCGCGGTGATCACCTTTGTTGACATCACCGAGATGAAGAAGCCGCAGGAGGCGCTGCGGAAAGCCAGTGATCTGCTCCGTCTGGCTGTAGTAGTGCGCGATGCGCACGATGCCATCACCGTGCAGGACTTGGATGGCCGCATCCTGGCCTGGAACCCGGGAGCGGTGAGGATGTATGGCTGGAGCGAAGCCGAGGCGCTGGTGATGAACATCCGCGACCGGATCCCGGAGGGGCTGCGAGAGGAAGCGTTGGCCAAAGTACAGCAGCTCAGCCGGGCTGAAATTCTGGAGCCGTATCGTACACAACGGATCACCAAAGAGGGTACTGTCGTGGAGGTCTCGATGGTCTCCACCGCTTTGGTGAATGAGACCGGGCAGCTGTATGCGATTGCGACAACGGAACGGACGGGAGAATCAAGGATTGGTCGAACGATAGAGGCGCACAATGACCAGCAGGGATGACCGGCCCGGACAAGCCGCCGAACTGCGCCGGCGGGCCGAAGATATCGCCCGGAAAAAGGCGGCCCAGTCGTCGGAAGACCTGCAGGCGCTGTCGCCCGAAGAAACGCGGCAGACGCTCCATGAACTGCGGGTGCACCAGATCGAGCTGGAGATGCAGAATGAGGAACTACGCCGGGCGCAGGTGGCACTGGACGACGCGCGGGCGCGCTATTTCGACCTCTACGATCTGGCGCCGGTGGGCTATTGCACCATCTCTAAAGAGGGGCTGATCCTGGAGGCCAATCTCACCGCCGCCACCCTGCTGGGCGCGGCCCGGAGCGCGCTGGTCAAGCAGCGTATGACCCGGTTCATCCTCAAGGAGGACCAGGACCTCTACTACCTGCACCGCAGACGGCTCTTGGAAACCGGTGAGCCACAGGGATTCGAACTGCGGATGGTGAAAAAGGACGAAACGGCATTCTGGGCACGGCTGGAGGCCACCGCCGCGCCGGACGCCGATGGCGCGCCCGTGTACCGCGTCGTGCTGAGCGACATCACCGAGCGCCAGCGGGCGGAGGAAGCCCTGAGGCAAAAGGCGGAGGAGTTGGCGCGTTCCAATGCCGAGTTGGAACAGTTCGCTTATGTCGCCTCCCACGACCTGCAGGAGCCGCTGCGGACCGCGGGGAGTTTTGCGCAGCTCCTCCAGAAACGGTACCAGGGCAAGCTCGACCAGACCGGGGACGAGTTCATCGGCTATATCGTGGACAGCACCCAGCACATGCAGCGGCTCATTCACGACTTGCTGACTTTCGCGCGGGTGGGGACACGGGGAAAAGTATTCGAGCCGGCCGATTGCGCCGCCGTCCTGGCCCAGGCGGTAGCCCATCTGCAGATCGCCATCGAGGAAGGCGGGGCGGTGGTGACGCATGACCCCTTGCCCGTCCTGAACGCGGACCCGGGCCAGTTGGGGCAATTACTCCAAAACCTCATCGGTAACAGTATCAAGTTCCACGCTGCGGCGCGCCCGCGCATTCATGTTTCGGCGCAGCGGACGGAGGAAGGGTGGGTCCTTTCGGTGCAAGACAACGGCATCGGCATCGACCCGCAGTTCGCCGACCGCATCTTCGAAGTCTTCCAGCGGTTGCATACCCGCGCGGAGTATCCGGGAACCGGGATCGGCCTGGCCATCTGTAAGAAGATTGTTCAACGCCACGGGGGACGCATCTGGGTCGAGTCCGCGCCCGGGAAAGGCGCAACCTTCTGCTTCACAATCCCTTCCTGACGCGGCCGCTGCGGGCGCGCCCGTCTCCTGGATGTCACCGGGAAAATTGGTAGTGGGTCACTTTGGTTTCTTGTAGCGGCGGTCTATGACCGCCGGCTTTTGATTCAATAGATTCCGGCGCTCATAGAGCGCCGCTACAGCAAACTGACCCACTACCTCATGCTGGGCTGGTCAGGTGAAGATCCGTTTCAGCTTCAGGATGGGCCCCTCGAAGCAGCGATGCGAGAGCTCGGCGACCAGGAAGCAGGTCACGTACACGATTACGGCCCGCAAGCACAGCGTCCCGAACTTCCCCAAGCTGGCTACCAGAGGGGGGGGGTACTTTCCAAAGAGGCGATTCCAGATGTCGAAGACGAGGAAATGGATTATGTAGAGGCAATAGCTCAGGTCGCCGCACCAGCGCAGGGGTCGCAGGCGCATCAGGGCCGTGAGCGCCGGCACGCTTCCAGTTAGAATTATGCCGACCAAGCCGGTGAAGCACAAGTTGACGTCTGTAAACATGAAGGTGGCCCCGCAGAGGCGGGCGCGGGTGTAAATCCCCAGGGGCAATCCCACGGCGGTGACGGCGGCCGCGGCCGCGAGGCAGCCTAGGGAGAAGCGGAGAAGCCGACTCCGCGTGTGTCCGGGTGATCGCACGAAGCTGGCAAGGAAGGCTCCCGCGGCAATGCCATCGAATCGGCACCAGGAATAGGGATACACATCCCAACCATGCCAGAAGGAAACGGCCCGCACCATGGGCACCACGACGATGATTCCCAGGGCGACATAGGCGAGCCGGCGCAAACTCAAGCGGGACACGACCCACGGCCAAAGCAGATAGAAGTGCTCTTCCACCGACAGGGACCAGAGCGGGCCATAGACGTTTAGCACTCCGAAAACGCCGGTCATGTTGGAAAGGTAAATGAGCCCGAGTAAAACAAAATTCCCGGACCGCTGGTAGAAGAGGAAAATCACCAGGAGCATGAGATAGTAGAGGGGAAGAATCCTTAGCGCCCGGCGTCCATAGAAGTTCCGGAAGTAGTGCGGCTTGCCGATGGAGTTCAGAAGGATTCCCGTGATGAGGAATCCGGAAAGGACGAAGAACAGGTCCACACCGAACTCGCCGGGGCGCGTGAGGAGTTCAATGGCGCGGGGAAAGCCCGTCCAGGTGTCCTCCTGCATCGACCAGGCGAACCCATGCAGCGCCAGCACCAGCAGGACCGCGATGCCGCGAATGCCATCCAGCTCCGGCACTCGGATTTCCACCCGTGCCCTGGAAAGGGGTTTGGAGAGCTCTGGGACTTTGGTTTCCGTCAATATCGCCTCAGTGGAGCGGGGCCGTATTCTAGCACAATCGCCCCCACCCTTGGCGCGAAGGTCCTCTGTGTGGATAGGGCTGATTCATCACGAGGCTCCCAGGCAGCGCTCGCCTCCGAAAGCGGGCCGACAGACGCCTATCCCCGCCGTGCCGAACCATCGCGGGAAGGTGGTTGTCCTGCCACCTGAGCACGCTCCGCAAGAGAGAGAATCTTGGGGTCACGGGCGGCGGAGGGCCAGGACGGTCCGATACCACCCCCTACCGGGAGGTCGATGATAGACTTTGATCGCTCCCCAGCCAAAATCGAAAATGGCGACCGTAGCCGAAAACCCTGGGCCAGAGCCGGCATCATGCTGGCAGGTAGGTATCTGAAGGCTGATCGAACGGAGCGGCAAACCCCAGGGGCAAGGGCCCCGGCAACACGACGGGCCCCCGAATGCCCTCCAACTCCGCCATCCGGGTTCCTATCTACGTGCCTCGACGTAGATGCTTTCCTCCTGGCGCTCATGAAGATTAAGGGGTCCGGGGTCGGGGATCATCGTCTCCCCGGGCGCCATTTCTCTTGCATCTGCAAAACGAGCCTTCTCGAGAAGCCGGATCAAGGACCGGCTATCGTACATCCAGCGGTGCTCTCGATCTCCCACAATCAGTATCCGCAGCTTCGTACGTAGCGAACGCACGCTATACTCCCGCATATTCAGGGACTCCATGAACCCGTCGCCATCCCCATCAGCCATATACTTCTCGGCCCGGCGCCTGAGATCGGGCAGAGCCAGTCTGATGATTCCACCAGGTCTCAGCACCCTGTGAACTTCGGCCAGAAAACGTTCGGCTTCAGATGGATCCAGGTGTTCCAGCACATGGGAGGAGTAAACCATTTCCAGCGATTTATTGGGCAGTGGGATTCTCTTGCATGCGTTAGCCCATCGAATCCCTTTCTGGCGTGCAACACCGGCGAACCGGACGCTCTCATCACTGGCGAGTCGAATGACATTCAGAGCCGACATGATCAGCTTGGGTCGGGCGAGCCGTACGCTCAGGGAACTATCGAAATTCCACCACCCTTCCGTTGGCGTTTGCCCACAACCGATATTTGCTCGGTTCACCATCTTTGGGTTACTAACTTGGGTTTTGACCTCTGCCCATGATCTCAGCCGCCTCAGCCGGGCTAAGGGGAGAAGAAGAACACCGAGCATCCTAGCATAAATGCGCGAAGGCGTTCAAACTGACCACGCCGCCCGATACAGCGGCACCGACTCGGGTGTCAGTACCTCTGACTCCAGCAAGGGCAGGTGGTTGTCGTGCCACGTGGCCACGCTCCGCAAAAGAAAGAATCTTGGGGTCACGGACGGGGGAGGGCCAGGACGGTCCGATACCACCCCCTACCGGGAGGTCGCTGATAGGCTTTGATCGCTCCCCAGCCAAAATCAAATAGGTTGTAGTTCAGGGCGTTGAGTCTGTCTTCCAAATCCTCCGGTGTCACGCCGAAGCAGGCCAGGGCGTCGGGATTGATCTCGATCAGCATGGGAGGGTGGAACTTCCGCAAGGTCTCGCTCGCGCCACTGAGGAAGCGCATTTCGTACCCTTCGATGTCGACCTTGATGAAATCGATGCTGGAAATGCCGTTCTGGTGCACGAAGGAATCCAAGGTGGTCATCTCAACTGACGACCCCGCACAAATCCGGGTCGTGCCCAGGTTTTCTGCTTCCGGCTGTTCGACATTGCAAAAGCCCGCAGCCTCTCCGAGCGCGAGGTTGTGGACCAGGACGTTCGTGCCCGGGTTCAATTGGAGGTTGCGGCGAAGGGTGGCCAAGTTCCCAAGTGAAGGTTCGAAGGCGTGGACCACCCCCGACTTCCCCACCCATTTGGCCAGCAGGATCGAGTAGTACCCGCAGTTCGCGCCGACGTCGATTACGGTCCACTTCGGCTGGATAAACTTTCGCAGGTAATTGATCTGGTAAGGCTCCAGGCCCAGGTAATAGATCTCCCTTTGAACGAAGTCCTGGAGGTCACATTCAAAAAAGCATCCCCCTGCCTTGACTATCCGCTTGCCCTTCCAGGTGGGCCGGGTGAAAGGATAAAGCTTCACAAACACCCGCCACTTGCCGGGATGGTAACCCACGTAGTGGCCATAAAACCGCAGAAACAAATCTACCGACCTTGCCAGCATGGTTTCCTCCGAACCCGTCAGGCCCACTGCGGACTCTACAGGCTGCGGAAAAACTCCTAGGCGCTGTCATTCTGAGGAGCCGCAGGCGGTCCTGAGCACAGCGAAGGAAGAATCTCGTATGTTCATGAAAATGCGCAGGGCGAGATTCTTCGCGAAGTTTACCCTGAGCCGGCAGAGCGAGATCCTTCGCTACGCTCAGGATGACAGCGAAGGGCTCAGAATGACACCAGTGAAGCGTTTTTCCGCAGCCTGTCTACCCAGGAGCAGCGCGAGCTCTGTCTGCCCCACCCGGGGAGCCCGCTGGCTGAAGGCGGGACCTCGCCGACGGACCCCTCTGTAACCTTCCCAATTCTGCTTTCGCCTGGGACCTGCGCATATGTCGGTCCAGCGCCAGGACGTAAGCGAAGATTGGGGCACTCAGCAACCAAGCGGCCGAGTAGTACGCGAAAGTTGATTCCGCCACTGAGGAGATGGTCACAAACAGCAAGACGCCAGGGATTTCGGGGGGAATCAAGGCTTTATCGCGCGGGGGCCGCAGGAAGAAGTATTTCGCAGTCAGCATCAACACAATAAGGAGTGCGAGGAGAATCGCCCCGCCTCCCAAAATGCCCGACTGCACCAGGACGTGCAAGAAGGCATCATGCATGTGTTGGTGCAGGTAGTAACGGTCAGCCTGAAAGCCCAGGCCCCACCAAGGCGAGGTAAGGAAGAGTTTCCAGCCATGCTCCCAGGTGTAAGTGCGCCCGCTCATGGTGACCATGGTCACATCCATGCGGCCGCTGCGGGTTATGTAGCGGAAGAACTTGTCGTAGAACCCCACCAGGCCCAGCAGCGCGGCAGAGGCTATTCCCACCACCACGAAAACCGCCCGCTTTTTCTTCAGCGGGGCCAGGACCAGGAAGGCGCCGGCGATGAACGCCAGCACTTCCGTGCGGCCATTGGAAAGGACCAGGGCATAGAGCGAAGCCGCGAGCACCCCCCCCCAAATGAGCCGCGTCCGGCGCTTGCCCTCCCAAACCCGGGCCAGCGCGACGATTCCGGAAATGGCCGCGTACCGGCCAAAACCGGTGTTGCGGGTGGAGGCCATACCCAGTGTTTCTCCGTAGCTCGCGCCGTAGGCTCGCACGCCGACGGGACCGGCATCCGACTCCGCCATCGCCTGCCGGCCGAGGAACGGTAATGCCCCCAGAAGGCTCAAGGTGAGCATTCCATCCACAATCCAGTTTAGAAGCAGCACCTGTCGGAGATCGGGGAGGGGGTCCTCCACGGGGACGATGGCCAGCAGAACCAGGACGGTTGCCAGATACATGCCGCCCCAATATATTGCGTCCACCGGTTCGATCGATACGAACGCGGAAGAAGCCAATCCCACAACGGCATACAACAGTATTAATCCCAGCGGACCGAGGATCCAGCGCACCAGGCGGTTTATGCGGGTGAGCATCAGCAGGAAGGCAATCCAGGCGGCCACCAGGGGAACAAAGGCCCGGAGACCATGGATCAATTGCATGAAACTGACCGGAAAGCGGGGATCCTCCACGAACCAGAGGCCCGTGTTATACCCTGCCCAGAGCAGGACCCACAGCCCGACCGCCAGTGCCGCATTCAGGCGGATTCCGCGGGGACGGGGCACAGCCTGAGTCACCGCCCTGGCGGGACTCGCGCCCGGACTGCGGCGAAACCGACTTACTAGATCCACGCCCATTTAAGCCTCAGGGGAGTGCGCTCCCAACGCTTCCTGGTAAATCTGCTGGAGTCGTTCCCCCAGGTGATCCCAAGTGTACATTTGTTCGGCTCTACGGCGAGCCGCCTCACCCATCCTGCCGCGCAGTTCGCGGTCCCGGTACAATCGTTCCAGAGCCTGGGCGATCAACTCCACGGTCTCCAGGGGAGAACCGGCGGGAATTTTGATGCCGCAATCCTCCGTCACGTGCATCCCAGGGCCGGCTAAGTCCATGCAAATCACAGGCTTGCCAGCCGCCATGGCTTCAATCACCACGGCGCCGCCCCCATCGCGGAAACTTGGGAAGAGGAACACATCACATGAGCACATGGTGGCCAGGACTTCATCTCTCGCCATCCAGCCGGGAAGTCGCACCTGGTCCCCAAGCTGCAACGAACTAACCAGATCCTGCAAGCGCGAGAGATCCGGCCCTTCGCCGACAATATCGAGCTTCGCCTCCGGGTGCTGGCCGGCAAAAAGCCCGAACGCCCGGATAGCGAGTCTGTATCCCTTGAGCGCAATCAGCCTGCCGGCGGAGAATACCCGGAATTCCCGCCTAGGCACACTCCCCGCGGCCGTCGCCCCGTCATTCTGCGGCCCTTTCGAACCATTCCGGCTGGCGATGATCTTCAAGTCTTCCGAAGATATCCCATTGACGGGAAAGAAGATAGCCTTGTGCTGGAACCTCCTGGGGAGAGCCTGTAAAGACTCGCGATTGCAGACCAGGATCTTCTGCGCGCGCGCCTGCCCGCGGACAAAGAAGGGGTCGTGGCGGAGGATCCACCCCATCCCCGCCCGCACTCGTTCCCAGAAGCGATTATGCAGGGCGTACTCGGAAAGGTACCGTCGCGGAGTCCGCTGGGCCCCGCCGCAAGGTCCGCGCAGATAGGGAATGGGCAAGAACGCTCCCACGTAGCTCGCGCCCCAGTCATTGGCATACGTAATATGGTGAAAGGCGTCGAAGCGGATCTCCCCATGGAGCCGCCGGGCGACAAAATAGGCTTGAATTTGCCACAGATAGGCATAAACCTGAAAGCATCCCTGCAGTTTCTGCAGGACGGACAGCCAACGCGGCAGTTCGAAGAAGTGGAAGTGGAGGGTGGGATGGGCGGGTTCGGCGGGGCGCTTCTCAATTCCTTCCCGGTTCGAGGGGTGCGTCAACACGTGAACTTCGTGAAACCTGGCGAGTTGGGTGACCAGGTTCCAACCGAGCACAGCTTCGCCGTTACCCAACCGGAGGTTGCCGGAGGGGCTGCAAGCAAAGGCACAGGTCAATAAACGCAGCTTCTTCACCTTATATTCGGGCACGGCCCGTATAGAGCCCATGGCGCCACCGGGTATATTTCGAGAACAGCCAGCGATAGACGCGCAACCCCAGCGCGGAGACGGCCAGGCTCGCATAAATCATGGGCTGGAAAGGCCGCAACCGCAAGGACTGCCACGCCATCCGGCGGGCCTCGCGCACGTCGTAGTTCAGCAGGATCCCAGCCAGGGCACTCAGATGCTGGCTTAATTGCACGGGGTCAAAATCCGCGCGGTGCTTCTCGACGACCCGGGAGCGGCCATCGTAGATTCTTTTGAGCGATCCCGAGATTTGCGCGCCACTCAGGCGCCGTCTCACGAGGCACACCGGGACCGACGCCACCTTCGATACCTTAGCCGCCCGGAGCCAGAGATCCCAATCTTCGTAACTGGGAAGGGTCTCGTCAAATCCCCCCACGACCTCTAGCACGCTCTTGCGCAGGGCCACGCGGGAGCAGGAGCCAATGAAATCACCGGCCAGAAGCCGCCGATAAACGTCTCCCTCGAAGGTGGGGAGGCGCTGCCCCAGGAAGCGCCCGTCGGAATCGAAAAGTTCCTTGCCGCAGTAAACCAGTCCGACCGCTTCGCCCCCGGCCTCAAACGCGGCGACTTCGCGCGCCAGTTTCTCGGGGAACCACTCGTCGTCGGAATCCAGGAACGAAACGTAGGTCCCTCGAGCGAGGTTAATGCCGGTGTTGCGTGCAGCAGATTGGCCGCGATTTCGGTCGAGGCGGTGAAAACTGAGCCGCGTGTCCCGAAACGCGGATACCACAACCCGGGTGTCATCGGCCGAGCCATCATCGATGACGAGCAATTCCCAATTCCCGAAAGTCTGGGCCAGCACGCTCTGGATGGCGTTGCCCACCGTGCGCGCGCGGTTGTACGTCGGAATCACCACGCTTACCGCCGGATTGTTCGATTCTGTCATCAGCGCTTATTGGCAATGAGAGGGTACGGAATCTCCGCTGGTTCCGCGTCCAGGCGCTCGTACCCGAGCGACTTCAGCAGATCAGTAATGTCGCTCACCTTTACGCCTGGGGGCAGAGACTTGGGGTGAACTTCCAGGCATACCATTCGGCATTTGGGGTCTGACAGGGTGCGCCGGAAGCCTTTGATGACCGCGTATTCAAAACCCTCCACATCGATCTTCACCGCACTCGGGATGGGCAGTCCTTCCGCTTTCGCGAACGGGTCGCCTTCGACCACCTGCACCAGTTGATAAGGTATTTCTCCATGCCCGGGAGGGTTTGTAATGGCGCCCGACAAGAGACTGAAATTGGCCACCACTTGCCCAATGTAAAGTTTTTCCTGGGCATCCCGTTCGCCGACGGCCTTTTGAAAGGCGCGAACATTGGTCAATCCGTTCAGCTTGAGGTTCTCCTGAAGATGCTCGTAGGTTTCCTGGTGCGGCTCCCAGGCCACCACCGTGCCTGTTTCTCCCACGACCCGCGCCAGCAATACAGTGTACACGCCCAGGTGGCTCCCGATGTCGTAGACCGTATCTCCGGGTTTAAGAAAGCGGAGGATGAGGTCAAGGCTGGGTTCCATGCTTCCCGCCTCGATAGCGCGCAACTGCTCCGGAGTACGGGTGAAGAAGCGTGCGGAGACGCCCCCCCGTTCTAGCTCGAGGACTCCTTGCCGTGACGAAGCCAGATAGTGGTAAATCCTTCTCGCCGGCGCCCGCAGTCCGAGCGTTCTTACGGCGCGAATGAACCATGGATTGTAAGTCAGTCTTCGAATAATTCCCGGCAACGCCATAGCCTCATCCTTGGCGACTGCCAGTGGCGGTCGCGCGACAGGGTTATCCCTTCCGCCCTAAACGGGCCTTAAGCCGTCTCGAGCCGCTAGGACCAGACCCGCAAGGTTCCCCGCAACCCGCTTGAAGCAAGAGGCGTCAAGCGTCATAAAGCCTTCCAACATGGTAAGAACAGCCCGCACGAGGAGCCTAAAGCCGCATTGCGGGCGTGAGAACTCCCGATGTTTGCTGACAAAGTAAAGTCGATTGATGACTTCCTTCTTGCCGAATAGATACCTATCGGGACGCCCAACCTTGGAAGGATAGTGATAGAAGCGCGCTTCGGCAACGACCGCCAGCCGGTACTTTTTCCTGATGCGGTAGCTGAATTCCAGGTCCTCCAAATAGCTATATCCCGCGAAGAACTCATCGAAGGAATAGGTTTCGAAGAGGCGCTTCCGATAGGTCACACAGTAGGTGGGGATCCAGTCGACGTAAGTTGTTTCTGAAACATGGCGCAGGGGAACGTGAAAGCCGGAGCGCAGCACGGCTCCCTTTTCAGTTCCGTAAAGCCCTAACCAGGAAGCCAGCTTCAACCTCTTGAGCCAAGGGGCAAAGTCCGGCGGGTTGTTCATAACGTTGAGACTCACGCCTCCCACATCCTCCGGCGCGTCCCCCCAAAACCGCATGGTGACTTCGAGCGCTTGGGGCTCCAGCGCGATGTCGTCGTCCATGAAGCCAATCAGGTTGATCTCCGGAGCTACTAATTGCCTGCCGCGATTTCTTTTTGCCGAAGCCGATCCGCGCGGAAAAGTCGTCACGGAGATGCTCAACTGCGGGAACTCTCGTGCCAGGGTGTTCCCTTCCCCGGCCTCGTCCACCAAGACCACTTGATCAGGCCGGCGGGTCTGCTGGGCCAGACTTTGCAGCATTCTCCGCAGTTCGTCACAACGGCCAATGGTGGGAATTACAATCGCGATCTTGTCGGTAGCGAAAGGCATACTCTTGCTTCATCGAACAACTGCCCTCTCCCCAGGGGAGAGGGTGGACCGCCGCCGGCGCTTTTACCAGCCGGGGCGGGCCGGGTGAGGGGTCACTTCAAACGCCGAGCAGAATACGCTAATCTTCATCGAACAATCGCCCCCCGCTCGACAGGCTTCGAAGAAACCATCCACTGCTGGCATCCTGAGCATTGACAGCCTTCCGGCTGCCCATGATGGGCAGAAGCTCGATGAGGAGAACCCATCACCCAAGCTGTCATCCTGAGCCCTTCGCTGTCATTCTGAGCGAAGCGAAGAATCTCGCTCTGCTCGCTCAGGATGAACTACGCGAAGGACCCCTGTATTTGTATTTTCAAGCAAATACAGAGGTCCTTCGTCGGCTTCGCCTCCTCAGGATGACAACTGTGGGGTTTTTCCGCAGCCTGTTAAGCCACCTTTGACCACCAGAGCCAGGCCCACAAGGTTCCCCGCCACTCGCTTGAGGCGACCGGCTTCCAGCCTCTTTACGGCTTCGAAGGTGGTGAGGAACATGCGCACGAAGAGCGCGAGGCAGCAAAGTGGGCGCGAAAACTCCTGGTGCTTGCTTACAAAATAGAGCCGGTTAATTACTTCTTTCTTGCCGAACAGATACCAATTCGGGCGTCCGATCTTGGAAGGGTAGTGGTAAGTCCGCGCCGCGGCCACAATCGCCAGGCGGTGTTTCTTCCCCACGCTGTAGCTAAAGTCCAGGTCCTCCAGGAAGCCGTAGTCTTGAAACCATTCATCAAATAATCCTTCCTGTAGAATTCGCCGCGGATAAATGGCTCCCCCACTCGGCAACCACTGCACGTACCGGTCCTCGGGAACACTGCGGAATATCGTCTGGAACCCCGAGCGCATCACCAGGCTCCCCCGCGGGTCATAGAGGCCCCAGCGCGAAACAAACGGTAGCGACTTCAAGCGCGACGCGGAGAGGGGAGGCAGATTCATCCAGTTACAGCTTGCTCCTCCCGTATCCTCCGGGGCGTCTTTCCAGAAATCCAGCATCGCTTCCACGGCCTGCGGCTCAAGAATAATGTCGTCGTCCATAAACCCGATCAGTTCGATGTCGGACGCGACAAGCTCCACGCCGCGGTTACGCTTGGCCGAGGCCGAGCCCCGCGGGAAAGTCGTGACGGAGATGTTCAACTGCGGGAACTCTCGTGCCAGGGTGTTCCCTTCCCCGGCCTCGTCCACCAAGACCACTTGATCAGGCCGGCGGGTCTGCTGGGCCAGACTTTGCAGCATTCTCCGCAG
>Ga0208192_1001302_pt1 | contig 15139 bp, 9 predicted proteins | sample June2015DPH_13_1_2_FD_184711 | JGI IMG/M metagenome (GOLD analysis project Ga0208192, IMG submission 184711) | Peatland microbial communities from SPRUCE experiment site at the Marcell Experimental Forest, Minnesota, USA - June2015DPH_13_150... | ecosystem: Environmental > Terrestrial > Soil >... | reverse complement strand
GCGGGATTTCGACGTGCGCAGCGATCCGGCCTTCCGCCGCCGAGGTCTCCTCCTCTCGTTCAACTACCCCCACGACGCGTTCATGTCGATGGAGGACTGGCGGAAGTTCCTCGACCAGATGGCGAAAATGAAGATGAACTATCTGCACCTCTTCTTGAACCCCTACGAGCCCTGGATAAAATACGAATACCACGGAGAGCCGATTCGGATGGGGGACGTGTCGAGGAAAGATAGCGGCTATCTACTCTGGGCGCACGGCTTCGGCTCCTCCAGTGCGAGCGATCTGAAGGTAGGCCAGGAACAGTTCAAGAAAGCGGGTGTCTATCCCCGGGCTGCGGCGCCGGAGTACCAGCATGTTGAGAATAACGAACAGGGCTTCGCGGCAGCAGAGAAGTTCATGCACGAATTGATCGCTTATGCAGGCAGCCGGAGAATCAAGGTGTGGATGGAAGTCGATGTAGGGATAGTGGCGCCGAATCTGGCCCGCTACACCACGCGAACGCTGCATTTGCCCTTTTTCATTGAATTTGGAACTTTCATTTGCCCGGAGAATCCAGTGTCGCTGGAACTGAACGAGAATCGGCTGAGCAAGCTGGCGCAGACTTACCCGGAGGCGGAGGGGTATTTCTTGCACCTGCCGGAGGCTTATCCGGTCTGCAATCAGACTGAGCAAGATCGAGAATTCAATTTGAGCCTGCGGTCTCAGTATCCGGGCGAGGCTGATGCGCGGGCTCCGTGGACAGGGGATATCGCTATAGACAACGACACCGTAATTGATTCCAATAGTGGAACTGTCTACTTGATTCAAAAGCTCATGGAAGAGCGCGATCGGCTGGCGCCAAAGGCAAAGCTGGGTATAGGCGGGTTCGGGCACCTCTATCTGCTCCCTTATTTGCATAAGATGTTTCCCACCAGCGTGCCCTTTACCGACATGGAATCACGCGCCATCTGGACACCGATGGGTGTTCCGATGGAGATGTACGGGGGGATGGGGGATCGAGAACGCCTGCTTCAGAATCGCATCGACGACGACAGCTCCATGCTGGGGATGCAGTTTAACGTGAACCTCTATTACAAGGATCAAGTGCTGGAGGGGGGCTTGAAATATGGCTTGGCGGGATTCGCCTCGCAGGTGAACCGACCGCGAGGGACGGAGACGAATACCAAGTTCATGGCGGAAGGAGAGTGGAGCCCGCACCTGACGCCGCAGGAGTTCTACCGCGATTATGCCCGGCGGATCTTCGGCGAGCGGGCCTTGCCGAGCATGTTGAAAGCCTTCGACACGCTGGAGAAAAACGAGGAATACTTAGGTTGGACTGGTCGGGGGAACTTCCCTTGTTGTGGGCGTGACGAGTTGAACGTTGCTTACGAGTATTCAAAGCAGCCGAATCCCTTCGATGGTCCGAGATCGAAGGAATGGCGACCTTTCATCAGCCGGCTTCACGACCTGATCCCCGCTTATATGGGAAGCGTCAAGATGCTTCAGGAGGCGCTTGACAGCCTCGAGAGCGCTCGCTCCAAGGCCGAGCCGCGCTCGCAGGCGTATTTAGCTTTCCTGATTAACCGCACCGAGGCCTACATCCTGCACATGCAAACGGTAATCACCTGGGACCAGGCATTTGTTGACCTGGACAGCGCGTTTGCGGCCTACAGGTCTGGAGCGGAGCGGAATGAGTTTGTGAGCCGACTGGACAAGAGCCTGAAGGAGTTCGAGGAGGCCCGGTCTAAGGCAGTTACGACGGGGGAGAAATGGTCGGAGATGGTGGATCACCCATCGGATCTGGGAGTGTTGTACTGGATCAACGTCTTTATGATTGATGGGACAGAACAAACAGCGAAGTTAGTTGAGAGTATCGATAATTTTCACCACGGGCGGGACTATACCGAGCTCCCAGATTTTGGGAAGATATTCGTGCCCTGGCCGCCACTCGCCACCGTGCCCTGGCAGGCAGCGGAAGAGGTGGCTCCGCAATAACGAAAAAGAGAAGTAAGGGTCGAGGCAAAGGCGTTTCACGCTGCGCTTCCGAATCCGCGTGTTGCGCGGACAGGAGAGGTGCAGCCATGGAAACACAATGCAGACGCAACGTAAACCATCGCTCCGAAAGCGCTGTGATGGGGGAGGGCATGGTGAGGATTTTGGCTCTGCTAGCGTTGTGTGTCTTACCCCCTGCTTCTCCCGCAATCGCCGCTGGCGCACCGATGGGGTTTCTGCTTTGGCACGGCCAAGTGCGGGCGGCGATTGTGGTCGGGCAGGGTGAGTTCTACCCATCTGTGGCAGGAGGGTGAATCGCGGCTCTCAGACCTCAATCAGGAGGGCAAAATCGAAGTCCCAGTTCGGAATTCGGGATAAATGGAAGAAGATTGGATTTAGAGAGGGGACAATATGGCCTGTTCAACCTTCCCGAAAGTTGCCACGAAAGCGCTCTGCGCGGTGGCCTTACTTTTCTGCTCGCTCATGGGTTGTGGAACTGTGAGGGGTGCAAAATTCTCTGGAGCCTTGCGCCATCGTGGCAGGCGGCAAAGATGATGCCTCCGCGATGTATGGTGTCTACGACTTGATCGAGCATCTGGGAGTCACCTTTCTGTTGACGGGAGATATTATTCCGGCACCGCGCGTTCCGACCTGTCACTTCCTGCGCTCGAGGTGCGCAAGGAGCCCGCCTTCGCTCGGCGAGGATTCTTGCTGTCCGACGGTTTCCATAACCAGACTTTGTTTTCCTTTCAGGATTACGCCAAGTTGATCGATCAGATGGCCAAAGTGAAATGCAACTATATCCAGTTTTGGTGGTGCTCCTTTACGCCCTGGATCAAGTATTCCTACAGAGGCGAGCCGATGTGGATGGGTGATTCCTCGACGAAGGAGAGCGGTTATTTTAGCTGGACCACCGACGGGTATGGCTCGCGGACCACGGATGATGTCACGATCGGCAAAGAGCGCTTCCCAGGCCGAAGAATCGTAGGGCCTGAAATGCAGCAAGTGGAAACGCCCGATCAGGCTTTCGAAGTGGCGCAAGACCTGTTGCGCAGGATCATTCGCTATGCCAAGAGCCGAGGCATCGAATTCTGGCCGGCGGTCGAATTGGCGTCTCTCCCCACCAACCTCGCGCGTTACTGCGAGCGTGTGGGGGATCTGCCGTTTACTCCTGGCGCCGGGACCTTTGTTCATCCCCTCGATCCTGTCAATCGCGAGATACAAGTGAACCGCTTCAAGGCGCTCATTGAAACCTACCCGGAGGCCGAGGGTTATTTCTTCGTTTTCGCAGAGGACTATCCGGAGCTCAATAACGACAAACATCACGCCTTCTTTGTCGGGCAGCGGCCGGCCTTCCATGAGTTGCGCCGCCTGCGGTGGCCGTGGGTCATTGATATTGCGGAAAGTTCCGATCGTGTGGTCGACTCGAACATCGGGTATACGGATCTTTTCAAGTTTCTGATGACGAAACGAGATGAAATGGCTCCCAAAGTCAAGATGGGGGTATTGGGTGTCGGCCGGGGCTACGCCTTGCCGGTGCTTGATAAGATGTTGCCCAAGAATGTTCCCTTTACAGATATGGAATCGAGCGGAGTTTGGACTCCCGCCGGTATCCCCATGGAGGATTTCGGGGGAATGGGGGACCGGGAAAGGACACTCCAAATACGTGTGGACGACGACGTCAACATGATGGGCATGCAGTTCAACATCAAGCAGTTCAGCGCAAAGGACCGGATATTCGTCGATGGGGTGAAATACGGCCTGTCGGGTTTTGCCGGCCAGCTCAACCGCGCCCGGGGAACAGAGAGCAATAGCCGCTTCTTAACGGAAGCCGCCTGGGCGCCCGAGATGACTGCCGAGGAGTTCTACAAGAACTATTCCACGCGCCTGTTTGGTGAGCGCGCGGGAGCGGATATGTATAACGCCTACATGACGCTGGAGGAGAATGAGGCATGGCTCGGTTATTACAATTATGGCTACAGCACCATGAACTGCTGCGGCGCGCTGGATGAGGTCCGTCGTGCTTACGAATACTCCAGACAGGGTAATCCCTATGACGGCCCGACGGGTTCGGCCTGGCAGGCTTTCATCTCCAAATCGCCCGATGTTATCTACCGCTTTGAGAGCTCGATCCGGCTGCTGAATAAAGCTCTCGGAAGCATGCGCGCTGCCATGCCCAACGTTGCGCCACAAGGGAAATACGAATTGGGCTACATGATCAACCGGACAGAGTCCTACCGGGACTATATTCAATCTTTGATTACGATTCGCCGGGCCTACCTCGATTTCGACCAGGCATTCGAGAACCGAGCGCAGGTGCCGTATGAGCAGTTCGTGGCCAATCTGGAGAAGAGTCTGGGGGGATTTGACCTGGCCAACGAGCAAGTGCAGGCCGCAACTAGACACTATGCGGACATCATAGACTATCCTTCGGACCTTGGGGTTCTGTATGACTTGAACGCCCGCGCGGCTCTGGGTTTCGATCTCGTGCGTCACTGGATGCGCAACGTGGTGAAATTTCACCAAGGGAAGTCGTACCTGGACCACGTTCCTTTCGAGAGGCTCTTCTCGCCGGACCTTCACATTGCCACACCCAAGTGAGTTCGACGACAGCTTCGTATTTTTACCTGGCCATTCACCCGCCATCGAGCGTAAGGAACGTACCGTAAACATCATTAGAAGCAAGTGAGGCAAGAAATACAATCGCCCCTGTCCCTCACTTCCGCTCTCCGGAGGGTGCTGTGTAACCCAGCTCTCGGGCCTTCTCCAATTCTGTCTGACCCACTTTCTGGTCTCCCAGTTGAAGAAGCAGAATGCCGAGGTCGTAATGGGCCTCGGCCAAGTCGGGCTGAAGCGCGATCAGTTTCTGCAACTGCTCGATGGCGCCCGCGATGTCATCCTGCTGGCCTAGCGGAACGGCTACATGGTTGCGCGCCGGGGCATTCTGAGGCTGCAGCTCAAGGGCCTTGTGAAACTCTGCCATCGCTGCATCTGTCTTGCCGATCTTGGCTAAGGCAATTCCCAGGCAGTTGTGGGCCTCGCGTGCACTGGGGTTCACTTGGGTGGCTTTGGTGAATTCCTGAACAGCCTCCTGCATATTTCCCACAGACATCGCCTTCAGTCCGCGGTTGATTTCCAAAGCGCCTTCTGCACCATGGGCATCCTTCTCCTCTAGAAACCGGCGGATTCTGGCCACTTCGGCGAACTCTTGTGCGGCAGCTTCCCGATCTCCAACACTGGTTAGCAGAAGGGCAAGGTTGTAGTGAGCGCTGCGATCTTCGGGATCCAGTCGCAATGCGATCCGCATCTCCTCAATTGCCTTTCCCGTCTCGCCTATCCGCGACAGTGCGGAGCCCAACCGATAATGAAAAATTGCGTTTCCCGGCGCAAGCGCCACGGCCTTCTGGAAATCGAGCACAGCCAAAGCGGGATGCGATCCCGCCATATCCAAGAACCCCAGATTGAACCAGGGGTCGGCATAGTCTGGCTTCAGTTGTGCAGCCATCCGAAAATTGGTCGAGGCCTCGTCCAGAGAACCGAGGTTCGCCAAGGCGACCCCAAGGTTGTTGTAAGCCTCGACGAAACCGCGGTCGAGCTGAATCACCGTCCGAAACTCCGCCAAGGCCTCCTTTTGGTTGTTCAGACGTAGATCGCACCGCCCCAAGTTATAGTGCGCTTCGGCCGAATTAGGCGCGACCGCCAGCACCACTTTGAATTGCTCGGCCGCTTCCGTCACGCTATTCAACTGAAAAAGCGCTTTACCCAACTGAAGCCCGGCCTCGATGTAGTTTGGCCGCAGCCGCAGCGCCTGCCGAAACTCCACGGCGGCTGCCATCGAGTCTCCCTTATTCAGATATGCCAACCCGAGGTTATAGTGAGCCCCGGGATACTCGGGGCGTAGGGCCAGCGACTGCCGGAAATGAACGATGGCATCATCTATCTTGCCGAGCGCGATCAGGGCGACACCGAGATTACTCTCAGCCTCCGGAAAGCCGGGTTTCAGCTTCAGCGCCTTTGAGAATTCCTGCGCCGCCTCCTCCGCTCGCCTATTGGCCGAAAGGGCGAGCCCCAGCCGATAATGAATCTGAGCCGAAGATGGCGCGATTTGTGCAGCAGAACGCAGTGCTCCAAGCGCTTCTTGAGGCTTTCCGGTTTGCAACAGGATCAGTCCTAGGTTGGATCGCGCTTCCGCATTTTGCGGGTCAAGACGTACGGCTTCCTGAAATTCGCCCTCCGCTCGAATCGAATCACCCTTTTGAAGGTAAGCATCGCCCAGGCTGTTATGAACATCTGCCAGCGAGGGATCGATTGAGAGAGCCGCCTGGAATTCCGCAATGGCTTGATCGAACTGCTGGGAGGCCAAAAGCCTTCGCCCCTTTTCCACGAGCTCAGCTACACGCGGGTCGAAAAACCCCTGACCTTTAGGCGGCGGGGCGGCCGCGCCACTGACATCAGCCAAGCTGAGGAACAGAACAGCAACCACAGGAGCGACCGCACTGATCTTCCGCCCAACTGAGAAGCTAACTTCCATAAGCAATCATTCTCGAAGTCTTCGCGTCGAATGCCGTCCGCTTTGGGTGTCGCACGGCACGGAGAAATAAGGTTCGTGGAATTGGGTTCCAATACGGTCGACTTCATTAGGGTCTAAGCTGGCTGGTTGCTGCCTTTAATCCCACGCCATGCACGGGCGAGCTATGCAAGTTGTCTTCTCCTTCCCTGATCGTCACGATCTGCCGAGACTTGACGTCGCTGAACCTTTGCACTAGTCCCGAAGGCCAGTGGACTTCCAGCTTGTCGATCATTGTGCTGGTTCCTAACCCGAACAGGGCACGCGGATCGCTGCTCGAGCAGAAACTGCCACTCTGATGGACCTCTTGCATCTGTTCAAGTCCTCCTGCGCGCACTATCACCCTGGCGCCGAGACCATCACGATTGCTGCGTGTTCCTATTAAGCGCACCAGAATCCATTGAGCGTCTGGCAGCGAATCACACCGGAGCAACCAAGGTCCGGCATCCAAATTTTCCACCACCACATCGATATCTCCGTCGTTGTACAATTCCCCGAAGGCTGCTCCTCTCCCCAGTTCCGTGCGCAAAAGGTCGCTTCCAAGCGAGGCCGTCACGTCTTTAAACGTTCCGTTCCGCTGGTTTTGAAGTACCTGGGGGTGTTGCTTGTACCCGGCGTCCATGTGCCACTGGTCGACTTCCGGGTACACATGACCGTTGACGATGAAGAGGTCGGGCCAGCCGTCTAGGTCGTAATCGATGAATTTGGTGGCCCAGCTTACCATCGGCGATTTCACCGATACGATTTGAGCCTCCTCAGTCACATCCCTGAAAATCCCATGGCCCATGTTCTGGTAGAGAGTGTCATAGTCATCCGCGAAATGCCCGACAATAAGGTCGAGCCAACCATCGTGATTGTAATCGCCAGAATCGGCACCCATGCCTGCCTGTTCCATTCCGTCGCCGCTGTAAGCACAGCCCGCCGTGGCCCCGATCTCCTCAAAGGTGCCGTTCCCGCGGTTGTGAAAAAACAAGTTCGGAGTGCTGTCACATGCCACGAACAGGTCCGGCCATCCATCGTTTTCGGCATCCATCCAAAGCGGCGTGAAGCCGTAACAGCCGGGCACCTGGGTGCCCAGGGCCTTTCGAGTCACATCCGTGAAGGTTCCGTCTCCGTTGTTGTGGTAAAGGATGCCGGCCAATGGTTTGAGCCCACGCGGCCCGCACATAACCGGAGCGCCCCGGTACTGGCAGAAGGAGGTACTGCCCTTTTCAGGAACTTCGTCCCGCCGAAAATCAATGTACCGTGCCACATAAAGGTCCAAGTAGCCATCACGATCGTAGTCTCCCCAGGCAGCTCCGGTGCTCCAACCTCCTGCCGCGACTCCCGCCTTCGCGGTGACGTCCGTGAAGGTCCCATCGCAGTTGTTGTGGTACAGTTTGTTCTGGCCGTAGTAGGTCACGTAGAGGTCGACACAGCCGTCGTTATCATAGTCAGCGGCGGCGACCCCCATACCCCAGCCCCAGGAACCCAATCCTGCGGCCTCGGTCACATCTGTGAAGGTGCCATCTCGGTTGTTTCGAAAGAGCTTGTTTCTATGGGGACGAGGCGCCCGAGGATTTTCCAACTCCTCGAAGGTAGCACCACTGACTAAGAAGATGTCCGGCCAACCGTCACCGTTATAATCAAAAATAGCTGCTCCCCCTCCCTTTGCTTCCAGAATATAGTCTTTTTGCGGCCCACCTGAGACGTCATGGAAACTGTCAATACCCGCCATCCGACTCACTTCCACGAACTGCACCTTCGACTTCGAAACGTTTTCTGAGCGCAAGGGAGGGCCAGTTCTCAGAGCGAACCAGCCTGAAACACCTAAGACTAGGGCTGCAATAACCCATTTCATAGGATGTGTCTCTTGAGGTTGACTAAAAAACTCCTCGTCTGGGTGTCTCTCAAGGGAAGAGATGTCGAAATAGTGTCACCCCAGGAGGCAATCAGAACCCCTTCGACTTCGAGATTACGCCGACCCGACCAGACCACATCATATATGAGCGTGCGTCGCGCTTCAAGAATTTTGTGGTCCGTTTTGTAGCGCGAAATGGAAAGATCACAGCAGACGGCGGAGCCGCAGGTCATCGCGACCGGATTGAGCCCGATTGGACAAGCCTGCGACCGAATCGTCCGCTCCCAAAGCGAGATAAGTTAGTGCCGACTTCTTGACCTTCTCTCCGGACTTAATTAGACCTTTATTCGAACAATAAAGAATGGGTGGCTTGACAATTTTCACCCTCGGGGGTTATCATTAACTCAGTTTTGGCGTCGAGACAGAGCTAACTGCTAGACATCTGGGCAGCCAAGCGGGAAAAAGTTCGGCGCTTACTTCGCAGTTTTTGCTGGAGCCCCAAACGAGGAGGGGCGGTTTTTGCCTGGAATCCGGCGTGGCGATTTAAACAGAAGAAGAACGTTCAATCGTACTTTTGACCGCGCTTGCATTGCATTCTGCGACCGAGCGGTTCGGAGATGTGACTATATGGGAACACTTATTCAAGACGCGAGGAATGATTCTTTTCCGCGGAGTACTATCCTGGGATTATGGCAGCAATTTCCGATTCCGATGGTTTCATATTATCTGGCGCAGATGCGGTGGGATTGTGTGATCCTGGATATGCAGCATGGGTGTTTGAATCTCGAGACTGCGTACGATTGCATTCATGTTATTCGTGCCGCTGGTGTCCAGCCATGGGTTCGCGTTTCGATTAGTAGCCCTAACGAAGTTCAGAAAATGCTGGACTTGGGTGCTCTGGGGATTATTGTTCCCATGGTGAACTCGGTGAAGGAAGCTCAAGAACTGGCGTCGGCGGCTAAATACCCTCCGTTAGGAAGCCGCTCCCTAGGCGGAGACTTCCGATATACGTATGGTGACCGCTACCCAGAGGAAGCCAACGCCGCGACTAAATTGCTGGTTCAAGTGGAACACATCCGCTCCATCGAGGTTGTGGAAGAATTAGTGGCCGTCGAAGGCGTAGATGGGTGCTTTATCGGTCCCACCGATCTGGCGTTGTCCATGGGCTTGCCTCGAAGCGGTTTCGAAAGTGATCTCAAGCACCGTTTGGCCATTCAACGTACGCTAGATGCGTGCGCTTGCTTCAACAAATTGAGCTGTTGCAACTGTTATTCCGTCGATGAAGCCAAAGAAAAGGCAAATCAGGGATTTCAATGCCTAACTCTGCAATCCGACGCCGATCATTTTGTGGCTGCCGTTAAGAAACTTTTGGCGGAGCTTCGCGCAGCGACGCGAAGCCAACCTGTCGCCGCTTTCACTCGTCCGACCGAAATGATATCTGAACTCCCTTCTGAAAAGAGGTCCTAATGAATTATCGGCTGCGTACATTCAAGGTTGCTGAGTGTTTGGCCCCAGGGCCTCTTAACTATATACATGAGCCACTGGGACCTTTTGGATGAGGGTCCACATTTCACCTGGCTCGTGCAAGGGGGAGGGCGAACCATTTTGATCAACACAGGGCTACCGCAAAAGCCCGAGGACCTCAAGAATCTCAATGCCGCGTGTTTGGCTTTTCATCCCAAGAATGAATTCCTTCCGGATCGGATTTGGCCGCCGCAAAAAGTTTTGTCAGAAGTAGGTGTCAAACCAGAGGACGTGGATGCGGTTCTGATCATTTCGATGGGCGCCTACGCGACTGGCAGTCTTGAGTTGTTTCGGAACGCACAGATTTACCTCTCCCGCACTGGTTGGATTGATTTCTTGGCTCCCAAACGACCCTTGCTTGTGGCCCGCGGTGGTGTTTTTACCGACTCCACGCTGACCTATGTGATCACTGAAGCTTGGGAACGACTTCACCTGGTAGGGGACGAAGAGGAGCTTTTTGAGGGAATCAAGATGTTCTGGGTAGGATGTCACCATCGAGGCTCCATGGCAGTTTCCATTCAAACGGCAAAGGGGAAGGTCGTCATTGCGGATCCTATCTTTCGATACGACAACTTCGAGAAGAGCATTCCGATCGGGGTGTTGGAGAACCTCTTTGAGTTCTATGATGCTCTCGATCGCATTCGCAAAGAGGCAGACATAGTGATTCCAACACACGATAATGAGCTTCTCGTTCGTTTCCCGAACGGTATCATTGCGTAGGGAGGCACAACATGTCAGTTATAAAGCGAAGAGTTAAAATAGGCGTGGTTGGGACGGGTTGGTGGGCGACTTATGCGCACATTCCCGCCCTGTTGGCGAGATCGGAAGTTGAACTCGTGGCCCTCTGCGATCGATCATTAGAAAAGGTTCGCAGAGCTGCTGAAGTTTATAGGGTACCCAGATTTTATACGGACTGGCGAAAAATGTTCGAGAGTGAGGCCATGGATGGGGTAGTGGTCGCCACATCGCATGCTGCCCATTACGAGGTCGCCAAAGCCGCTTTAGAGAATAAGTGGCACGTCTTATTGGAAAAGCCCATGGTGCTTAAGACAAGCGAAGCAAGCGAACTGGTTGAGTTGGCGAATCGTAACGGGCTGCAGATCGTGATGAGTACGCCCTGGAATTACACTTCTCACGTCCGTCGGGGACGCGAGGTGATTCTATCTGGGGAGTTGGGAGAAGTTCAGTTGGTATCGAGTCTGTTTGCTTCAAGCGCATACGAGACGTATCGAGGCAATTTGGATGCTTACTCAGGAGTGATGGAAGCCCCTCTATTCCGACCAGGAGCAGACGAGAACTCCGATCCAGATCGAGGAGGAGGGCAAGGCTACTGCCAAGTGAGCCATTCGGCTACACTCGCCTTCTGGGTCACTGGTTTGAGTGCTCAGGAGGTGAGCGCCCACATGAATTATTTCGATGTTAAAGTCGACGTGGCGGATTCTGTCAACTTGCGGTTGGACAACGGTGCAGTGGGAGTGTTAGCCAGCACCGGAAATCTTCACCCTGGCGATCCGGACCAACACACTTTGTCGGTGTATTGCAGCCGCGGTTATCTGATCCTGGATATGGGCGCCGGAACCCTGATGATACGGAAACACGATGGTACAGTCGAATGTCCACCGCCTCTAAAGGCGGAAGAGCGCTATCCGCGTTTTGCTCCAGCAGACCATTTTGTGGGATTGATTCTCGGCATTAGTGAGAATCTCTCTCCAGGCGAGCTGGGACAAGAGACTGTGAACTTCTTGGATGCAGTTTACAAGTCAGCGGCCAATGGCGGAGCCTCGGTCAGCGTGGAACCGACAAGTCACGCTAGCGGGCGGCCTGGACCGACAAATAACAATCATATCGATGAGTCGGTTACCGGAGGGGCTTGGCGAAGGAAAGCAGCGTAACGACTGAAAAGCAAGTCAACACTTATCACGAATACGATTACCTCCGCATCCCAAGAATTTTTGCGCTTGAAGAAACAGGCGAACTGACCGCTGAACCAGACCGGCAACTGAAGTTTGTGCTAACAGAGCGGCAGGATGGACTGGACTATGGTGCAAAGTCTATGTGGATGCTGAAAGTGAGAAAAAGTCCGCGGCATCCGAATAACGGTGTGCTCGACCCTGAAGTGGACGAATATAGTAGAAATTTGGTTCGCCGTCACAGAAGCAACCATTTAAAATGGCTGCCCCCAAGTCATTCCACCTCCCCAATACGCCTCGCGCGTTTACCAATGTGTCTGGGATCTGGTTTGCTCGTGATGAAGCGCGAGCCTGATAATTCTCTGAATAATGTTAGCAAAGATCAGGTCGGAATCAGCCTTGACCTGCGCTACCGGCCGACAGGTCAAGCCTTTCGCAAACTTAAGCTCCCCGGGTTTGTTGCCAGAAATGCGGCGTAGCCAAAAAGGGTGTTGCGAAACCCTCCGGCGTGGACACGAACTTGATAGCAAACTCATGATAGATTGGTCCAGTCGACAGAGGACAAGCGTTATGTCCGGAAGGCAAACATGTGGAATCCTAAATACCCGAGATACGTTGAAACTCAGTGCCTACGAGGATCATGCACCATATTTACTTGACTGAGCGAAAAATCGGCCGCTATCTGGAATTGCTCAACCTGATAGTCTACCGAGTGCGGCAGCCGCTGCCGCCCTTTCGGTTTCAGGCAGGAAACGACTCCTTTGTCGCTACAGACGTAGACGATCGTCGCTGGCCCGTGATCACGCCCGATAGTCCATGGGGGGAGTTTCGGCAGGATTTCACGCTGAGAACGTACTTTACCGTGCCTAAAGATTGGACGGCGCCTGTCGTTCTCTTATTACCCATTGGAAACGATCGTCGTGGCGTGAAAGCGTTCAAATCTGATCAGAATTGTGTCTTTGGGATGGCGGAGGATGATCTCTTGGCTCTGCCTCCACTGGTTCCCAATCATGTGGAGGTGATGGCATATGTCGACGGCCACGCTTACCAGGCCATGGATGCTTATCATCGAGAGATTTTCTTACCAGAATGTCGGTGCGATGGGCACCAACACAGTCTGGCGTTGCAAGGTCACCTCGAGCAAGGACCTGCATTGATGGGGCAGCCAGAAATTGTGCAGAAATCCCAACCCACGCACGATTTTGTGACATCTGCCCGTGTGGCGTTGGATGTGGCCCGGGAACTGGAAAAAAGTGATCCTATTCGGGTTCGCCTACTTAATATCTTGGATGAGGCGTTCCATTTGTTGGACCTGCGCGAGCCATTCGGTGAAGACTTTCACAAGAGCGTAAAGGATGCTCAACAGTTTCTGAATCAGGGGTTAGCTGCGGCGGGCCCACCACTCGACGTGGACGTCATCGCAATGGGGCAGGCGCATATCGACATTGCTTGGCTTTGGCGAGCCATCAAGACCGGCGAAAAAGCTGGTCGAACTTTCATCAATGTTTTGAGGTTGATGGAACAGTTCCCCGAATTCCATTTCTCGCAGTCCCAGCCAGCACTTTATGAGTATATGCAGCAGGATCAACCGGAGATTTTCGACGCTATCAAGCGGAGAGTTGCCGAAGGACGTTCGGAACCCATCAGTGGCATGTGGATCGAGCCTGATTGTAATCTAAGCGGTGCGGAAGCTCTTGCCCGGCAGTTTCTTCTGGGCCGTGCCTACTTCCGGCAACAGTTCGGACCCGGCGCCGATTCTCTTGTACTTTACCTGCTCGACGCCTTCGGCTTGCCCGCGTCATTGCCTCAGTTAACCCTTCAGGCCGGACTGAAGTTTTTTACCACCTCGAAGATCGGATGCAGTCAGTACAACCGGCTTCCTTACGACACATTCTGGTGGCAAGGACTGGATGGCACTCAAATCTTAACGCATCTCAACACTATTCCCGGGGCGGACGGGAGAGCGTGCAACACCATCAGTGACCAGAGCGCTCGAGCCATTTTGGGGGCTTGGAGAAACTATCAAGAAAAGGAACTGCATTCAGAACTGCTCGTTTACTATGGATGGGGTGATGGAGGCGGCGGACCGACTCGTGAACTATTGGAGAACAGCCGCCGATTGGCGCAACATCCGGGAGTTCCAAGGGTGAGGTTAGGAAAGGCCAGCGAATTTTTTGAGCGTCTTGAAACCCATGCTGAGCGCTTCCCTGTCTGGAATGGTGAACTCTACCTGGAGTATCACCGTGGTGTTTACACCAGCCAGGCTCAACTCAAGCGTGCCAATCGCAAGTGCGAGTTTCTATTGCATGATGCGGAGTTCCTCGCGGCATGGGCCTCCTTAGCAATCGGATGCCCCTATCCACAAGCTGAATTGACGTGTGCTTGGAAACTGCTCTGTTTGAATCAGTTTCACGACATCATTGCCGGTGCCTGTATTGCTCAGGTCAACGCAGACAGTCTGCTCGATTATGATGTTATTCGCAGCGTCGGAGAACGAGTGCGAGATACCGCACTGGAGGCACTGTCTCGTCGAGTTCCCAAAGCAGCCTCTTTTGTGGCTGTCAACCCCACCTCGTTTGGAGGACAGCATATTGGCATGTTGCAGGAGCGACTTGGCGAGGGCCAAACGCTCACCCATTTGAGCTCTGGTGAGCCTCTGGTCGTTCAAACAGTCGAGAATGGAACGATCGTCGCAGTGCCTTGCATGGAACCTTATGGGCTGGTGGCGTTGGCCCTAAATAAAGGGGCGGCGCAGCTCTCGTCGGACGGATTGAACGTGTCGCTGCTAAGCCAGGACGTTGCTGTCTTGGAGAACGACTTGCTTCGTATTGAATTCGACGACTTTGGAGCCATGACTCGCCTGTTCGACAAGGGCGTCAGTCGTGAGGTGATACCAGCGGGGCAACGGGGTAACCTCCTCCAAGCCTTTCAAGATCGGCCTTTGAACCGCGATGCCTGGAACATTGAAATCTACTACGAGGAAAAGCAGTGGGATCTTGCTCAAGCCGCCAGCCTGACGCCCATCGAGCATGGTCCGTTGCGGGCCGGGCTGGAAATCCACCGTCGTCTGCTTAATAGCGAGATGGTACAGCGTGTCTACCTCTACCGCGGATCTAGGCGTATCGATTTTGAGACGAAACTATATTGGCAGGATCGACATGTGTTACTCAAAGTCGCATTCCCAGTGGACGTCCTATCGCCCGTCGCGACGTATGACATTCAGTGGGGAAATGTGGAGCGACCCACGCATCGTAATACTTCCTGGGACTATGCTCGCTTTGAGACTTGCGCTCACAAATGGATCGATCTAAGCGAGGGAAGCTATG
>Ga0208192_1001291_pt1 | contig 15242 bp, 15 predicted proteins | sample June2015DPH_13_1_2_FD_184711 | JGI IMG/M metagenome (GOLD analysis project Ga0208192, IMG submission 184711) | Peatland microbial communities from SPRUCE experiment site at the Marcell Experimental Forest, Minnesota, USA - June2015DPH_13_150... | ecosystem: Environmental > Terrestrial > Soil >... | reverse complement strand
AAGACATCTCTGAGATCAGATTCTGGTGTGAAGACAAATTGATCGATGTCCAAAGAATCAAAAACTCTGACTTGAAAGGTGTGCACTTTTAAAGTTTAAACAGTGCACTTTTAAATTTTAGCTAACAGAAAATAAATAGGAAGCTTTTTTCCACATAATTTTATCTTATTTAAAGATTGTATCGGGAAATGAGATTTGAAAATAATAACTTAAGGAAGAAGCAAACACACCGGCAATGAAGAATTTTAAACTCTAAACCGCGGATATCTTGCCACTATCCACACCTGCCAAAAGGTTTCGATTTGAAAGACATATCAAAACTTTAAGTCAGAGGATAATGACCACCTATCGATTACTAATTGCAATCGAGCATGCTTTGCCCAATTGGCCACTCGTGGATTTCAGGAAGAAGTTGAGTAGAAGAATCCTCATCTACAAAATCCAAAAGTGCGTTCCCAATCGGTGTCCCCAATCAATTATGGCTGTGAGTTTGGGTGGAGGATCGGAAGGAAGGGAGGGGGGAGATTTTGGATTATTTTGGACAGCAATGATCAGAGGATATTGTTGATAAAGACGGGACGAGCCGTTATATTTTTAGTCGGTTCCATCCCGATTGTTTTCACTGGGGACATCAGATTTTAGGCTGGATGGCAAGTGAGTGGCAACATAAAAAACCCCAAAAGATATAAAAATGCTAATGCAGGCTACTGTGAATGCGAGTGATTTTCCATGCCATAACCCGACAAACCCACGCCTGAACTCATCCATAAGCACATTTGCCTTTCCGCCATAGAGTTCTAAATCCCGTAAATATTTCCTGGAATCTTCAGGCATAATCGGATAAACAGATCCACCTTCTTCTTCGTAACCCAAAACGCCGCTCGAATTATTCTGAGCTGTCCGATAAATCAAGATGGCACTACCCAAACCAACCAGCAGGATAATGGCGCTGATGAGATTAAGGCATGTATGCAGATCTGCGATTTTCCATTTCATGTTGTGCCTGTTTTTACTGTTATATCTCTACAAAGGTCGATTCATCCTAACCAAATTCATCCTGCTTCCAGCCTCTCTTCTCAAACAAATCCCTGATGAATACCCATTGATTTTGGAAAAAAGTATAAGAAAAAATGCCTTGTGGTGTCAATGAGAAATGGAAAAGTGTAGATGCCACCTAATAACATCCGGTTTGTGCCACTTAAAAATGTCTGCTTAGGTATAAGAGCAGAGAGCTCTTCTTTGGGATAGGAAGTTCTCATGACACACCTCCCCATCCCTTTTCCTCTATACCTCTAATTCTTCGGTGTGTCCACTAAATCGGGGGAAGACCAGGTTGAAATGTTGAATAGATAACTCGATGGACTCGTGGGCTGACATAGGAATCCATCGGCTAATCAGGGTCAGCATAGACACAATCAGAGGAGGAAATCTAAGAATTTGAATCATCTATTTGAATCCTGAAAAGGGGTGCCTTCCCTTTGAAACCAAGTCGGGCCTTCACATCCAAGAATACAAGATGCTCGAGGATCTTTTCGATAACTTCCTCCTCCTTAATAAACCCGATGATTTCTATTCTCCCCTGCCCTTTGGGCAAGTCAAGGGGTCGATCTCGGTATTCTTTGTTCGCAGGAGAATCCCTACTGAAGAGGGGAAGCTTGGAAATCGGCCTCTCGTCGGTTGCAGGGTGCTTGAGGAGCTGGTGCGAATATCGCCTGGTAAGATAGGACGTTCCGGAAGGGTCAACTCGACATGGCGTGTCTCCTTTTTATGAAACAGGGTAAGGCCAACTTTATCGCCGACCTTCAACGAGGCGATCACTTCGAGGAAGCTCTCTGGGTCATCGAGCGATTGTCCATCGATCTCGGTAATGATGTCACCCCCTAGCAAGAATTCCGTTCCTCCAATCGTAACGGATAGCTCGCCTCCGTGTATTCCCGCTTGCTGGGCCGGGCTCCCTGGATCAACCGTCTCAATTAGAAACCCCTCCACCAAGGGTAGGTTAATAATTTCCATGAGTTCTTTCTTGACCAGCTTCCCGCTGACACCCAACCATGGACGAATCACCCGACCATGTTTTATTAACTCTGGGATGACGCTTTTGGCAACATTGATGGGAATGGCGAACCCGATATTTTGCGCCTCGGCTAAAATCGATGTGTTGATACCGATTACCTCGCCACACCGGTTCATAAGCGGTCCGCCCGAGTTCCCTGGATTGATGGATGCGTCAGTCTGAATGAGTGGAAGTGTCAGAAAAGGAAAACCCGGAAGGATACGGTTGAGCCCTGAAACGACCCCGCGGGTGAGAGTCTGCTCGAGGCCAAAAGGATTGCCAATGGCAATAACATCCTCACCGATCCGAACCGAATCTGAATCCCCCAAGACTGCCACGGGGTGTCCTTCAAGGGGAACTGGAATGCGAAGGACGGCGAGGTCGAAGATCGGGTCCGCCCCCAGGAGCTTGGCCTCAGCTTTGCGGCCATCATCAAGGGTTACGATGATCGCCTGGCGATCAAAAACCACATGGGAGTTTGTGAGGACAAGACCCTTATCATCGATGATGAATCCTGAACCTGTCGCTGTACTGATCCGACCGCTGATTTTAAAAGGATCCAGTGCCAATGCCGAGATAGAAATGACGGACGGTGAGACTCGCTGAAAAAGTTCGGGCATCGGCTCGGCGCAATCAGAATTGCCTATGGCCGGAGTTATCCCAATTGCCGTTATGATCGAAGCTATGAGAATTGAAAACAGGTATCCTTTCATATTTATACCTCCTGGTTAGTAGGTTAGGATTTCAAGAGAGGTCAAGATCCAAGATTGACTTCCCTTCGCAAGAAAATATTCGAACTTAGGCTTAGTAGTCTTATCTGTAGATTCCAACATTGATGAATAAGAGATTCATCTTTCGTCATGTTAGGTCTAATATCTGTAACATGACGAGGATGGCATGAAGAAAAAACGAGAATGAGAACAGCAAAAAGAAATAGACAAACGATCCTCTTTCTTTCCATCTCACCTCATCCCTTTTCTTTGTCTTTGAATTTTTCTAAATATTCACCAATAATCCTTCTGATGTGCTCTGATACCGTAAGTCCTGTTTTCTTAGATACCTTTTCCAAATTCTTAATCTGTATATCCGTCAAATAGGTTCTAAGGGTTCTCACTTTTGAATTATCCGCGCACTACCCCTCCATTTTTTGTATTTCCTCCTTTTGAAACTATTCCGACTGGTCCAATTTTCCATCAGAGAGTTGTTCTTTAGGTAACTATTTCGGCAATTCAGATGTTCCTTTGAATTGCCACGTGGTTTCTCTTACTGTCTTGCCGGTTAGGATACGCTCACATTTGGCCTTGACCTCGGTCTCTCTTTTTCGGGGCCTCCAAGTGCTCAAAACAGCCAAAGCATAGCCGAGGGCTGCCACGGGTGGATGGTCTAAAACAGCTTTGCTTATCTCGTCAGTGGAAAGACTCACAAGATAACTTGGAAGGGCAGTATCACAAAAGTGCAGGACTTTTCTCCCGGGTTGGGTGTATCTTCTTATCAATTGGGCATAGAACTCAAGTTTTTGGGGGCCTTTCAACTGCGGGGCTTCTGTTAAGTAGAAAGGATCGAGGACCCGATGTCTACGATCCCTGTTGAACTGATCAAGAAGTTCCATCATTGCCAGAGATGTTGTATCGCCATAAAATCTTATGGTTTCCATAAATGGAGAAAATTGTCTCTGTAATTCCAAAGCACGTTTTAAAAAGACCTCGATATTGGATTCACTCGTTTGTGCAATGACCCTAATGTGGCGACTCTCCAACTCAGTATTCTCCAACGAGTCCACTGCCGCAATAACCAGAAAACCCTCTTTAGCTTCTGGCCAAGCCAGTCCACCCGCGATTTCCCCATATTTTTCCGTTGTCTCTGTGTTGAAGTAATATGGTTCCCCATCCGCATAAATCTTTTTCTCGATCATATCCATCATGAGTCCTCCTGCATCCTTTTGAAAAGGAATTTGTGGGAAATTGTCGTACCATTACCTGTTAGTTATAGCTCTGCCGTTCCAACCCAAATCCTGCTCCCTTTCCGGTTTTGGGACTCTACCCAGACATATCGAGCCTGCTGACATCATAGTTTCAATTCCCAGTAACACGAATAACTTACGTTTGTTGGCACCCAAATCAGTTTATTTACTAAGTGTCCACACCCAAAAGACAATCCCAATCGTGAGTAGGTGAACTGCCAAGTCAAGCATATTATTCTTCCATGTCACAAAGGATTGATTGCTCAAGAGGCCTCCCCAATTGGATCCCATTGGACGGAATGAATACCTTTTCTTCTCTCATCCTACTTCGAAGAATGGAAACGCTCTCTGATGAGTCTCCTTGGGTTTTTCCTTTTCAGAAGATTCGATCTTTGCATCGACCTTCTCTCTCACCCATTCCAAGATACTTCTCAAAACCTCCAAGAACCGAACCTCTAAACGGCTGATATCTTCACTCTCGATCCGGTCGTTGAGCGATTTTAGCCATTCATCGAGTTTTTCACGCAATCTCTTTAAGACCAAAATGAGATGAGGATCTGTCTGCTCCTTTTTTTCCTCGTCCTGGGTCAGAAGAATCCCGGGCTTTTCTCCGCTCTCCTTTTTGGTCATCGATGGTTTGAAGATGTTGAAAGGGCTGGAGATCAAGAGCAACACAGCAATCAAGAGTAAGGATAATAAAGGTACGATCCATCTCTTCATTGATCCGTACACCCTTGCTCAGAATGAAAAATTGTGGTGGGCGATGCGGAAGTTGAACTCACGGCCTTTGGTTCCGGAGACTTCGCCCATCGTCTATATATAGAAAAAGGGGGAGTTTTCCCTCCCCCCTTTTTTTCTTACTCCAATTGATATGTATCCTAATCGCTGCTACATTCCGGAGTGGCCCATTCCTTGGCCATAGCCCATCATAGGACCACGACCAAAACCAAGGCCCATTCCTCCCATCATTCCAAGCTTCTCAATCTGTTCGGGCGTGAGGGAATTGCGAGCTTCCAATCTATATTGGATAATCTTGTCCCTCATCCGGTTTTGAAGGCCTCTCAACTCTCTTTCCTTAGCCAGAATGGCCTGGGAATCAGCTTTTGGATCAGTCCACAGTGACCGGAGTTCCAGCCTTTTGGCCACAAGTCCCCCTATGAGTTGAGCGTTTTCTACTACAAACTTTCGATGCAATTCCTGGAACTTTGCCTTTTGCTCCGGGGTGAGGTTAAGTCTATTCCATTGGCCCCGGTGTTCCTGACCGTGCATCCACCCATGGCTTGGACCAGCACCCGGATCTTGTGCATAGACATATGAGACACCCAAAAACATCACAACTACCAACCCTAATGCAATCATTGCCTTTTTCATAAGCCTTACCCCCCTCATGTGTTTTATTTAATAGAATATGTGAAAGCAACTCCTGTGCCAATCCATTTTCAAGAGAATTCAAAAGATATTCTTCAGCATCCTCAGGCCGATTTATTTAAAATATTCATAGGCTTATTAAGGCTTTTGACAGTTGGATAAATTCAATCCTTGTAAAAAATGGAGCCTTAAGGCTTAGTTTTAAAGCGGAATGGTTTGTCGATCTTTTTAAAGCGGTAAATGTTTTCTTCTTAGATTTCGATTGATAATGGGATTCGACAAGTTTGACACCCAATTCGACAAGAATTTCCGGTTGGATGATCTCTTCAGGCCCAGATTTAAATTTTGATTTTTTAAACAAAGTAATTTGCAAATTAATGGGAAAGGTTTATTATTGATTTCCGCTTGAAATATTGTATCAGGGGAAAAGATTTTAAAATCAATGTTACAGCTTGCTATATTGTAGTTCATGATTGAGGGGAACGAGGAATAAGGATATCCTCCTTTTATGCAGCTGTTTATTCCGACCACAAACAAGGAAGAGACTACAATGAGAGGGCTGAGGGTGAAAAGGGTAAGGACGGTGAAGGAAGGCACACTGATTGCGACGGTGGATATAGGTGTAGCAAACAATACAGGGTATTGCACTACCCTGGACGGGAGAAGCACCAAGTCTTTCAGGTTCGACAACACAAAGGAAGGATTTGAGAAATTCTGGTGTATAACTATAGCCAGTAAGAACAGGTTAGGATGTGATGAGGTGCTCGTTGGCTATGCATCTACCGGCCCCTATGCCGAACCCCTCGTCCATTATCTTGCGAATAAACAGGTCAAAATTGTCCAGGTCAACCCCATGCACACGAAGAAGATGAAGGAAGTAAATGACAACTCTCCGTTGAAGACGGACGACAAGGATCCCCGGGTGATCGCCGATATCATCCGGCTCGGACGCGCCTTGACCATTGTCGTCCCCGAGGGCAATGCCGCCTATCTGCGGAGGCTGAACAACGCGCGGGAACGGCACGTGGGAGAGCGGACAGCGTTTCTCAATCAGCTCCAGCAGCTTGTCTTCCTCATCTTCCCTGAATTCAAAACAGTGTTGAAGGATATGAAGGGCAAGACGGCTCAGCACATCCTGAAGAGATATAGCACTCCTGAAAGGATAGGCACCTTATCCAAGGAAGCTCTCGGTGAAGAGATGCGGAAGCGGAGCATGGGGAAGTTCGGTATCAAGGAGGCGGAGTTTCTCATCGGTCTGGCGCGGGAGACGGTAGGCATCAAAGAGGGCCTTGCCGGCATTTTCATGGACATCAGGCATATCCTCATGCAGCTTGAAGCCGAAGTGCGGTTTATTTCAGAGATAGAAGCCGAGATGGGAGCGACCCTCGAACGGATACCGTGTAGCGTCAAATTGTTGTCGATAAAAGGCCTTGGCACAGTCTCTGTGGCAGGTCTCATCGGCGAGGTGGGGGACTTCTCAAAGTTCAGTACCCAGTCTAAGATCATGAAGCTCGCCGGGCTTGACCTCTACGAGATCAGCTCGGGGAAAAGAAAAGGGCAGAGAAGGATATCCAAGAGGGGCAGAAGCCTTCTTAGGAAAATCCTCTTCTATGCGGCTATCCAAATGATAAGAAAGAACGGGATCATGTATGACTATTATGCAAGACTCACCGGCAGGGGCATGGAGAGGATGAGGGCGCTCATCGCACAGTATCGAGGAAGCTCTTACGGATCATCCATGCCATCGTGCGGGATAACAGAGACTATGTGGGACAATACCAAGCCCCCGAAAGGAGGGTGATCAAAAAGGCTGCATAAGGGATGACCATACAGGCGGGGAGATCATCGTTTTCTTCCATTGAGGCGCTTAAGCGACCTCCCAGTACAGAATACATGACTCCCCGTCAACGTCCTAACCCCAATTGCGCAAGGTAAAAGCGTCTCTCAGACGACTTTCTAATTACAAGGGTTGGGTAGGATGTCACAGAGCGACGGGGAACCCGCCTGGCAGGGCAAAGCCTATAACGCCTCAAAAGAGAAAAAACACTTGACTGGAATAAACAAGGAAGGAATCCTCAGAAAAGGGGGTGCGAATAACACCTACAAAGAGCGAGGAATAACCCAACATGAGAGTTGTTGATTTCCAAATGAAAGAGAGAAAATCCGTTTAATTGGGGGTCTACTACCTCGGTTATATAAAAACCCATTAATGATTTAGGCTAAATATGTTTAGATCCAACCAAACATAGGCTCGTTTGTTCATATTTTTCGTTCTTAGGTTATAATAATGTTTCTTGCAGATCGTCCAACCGATACAGAGTTGAGGAAACATAATCCTTCGTGTGCTTAATGGAATTAGAGGTCCCGTGATATGACTATTGCCAGATGATCCCCCTTTTGGCGCAGATAATTACCATAACTTATTGAGAGGAGTGTCAGTATTGACTACTGGTACCGAAGAAGAAGCACAGGGTGCAGTCGAGCCAACAACCAGCGGGACCATCCCACCCCAGCCCGCGGCACCAGATGCAGGGCGCCCGATGCTGCGTTCGAGCGCAATGGAGGCATTTGCCTCTTTTGGTCATCGTAACTATCGGTTGTGGTTCACTGGTCAAGCGGCATCCTTAGTGGGGACATGGATGCAGTTCACAGCACAGGGCTTCCTAGTATTCCAGTTGACTCATTCCCCAGCTTTCCTGGGCTATGTCGGCTTTGCCTCTGGCGCTCCCATCTGGTTGTTCACGTTACTCGGAGGGGTGGTCTCTGATCGCATGCCGCTACGTAACCTGCTACTGATCACGCAGACGACCATGATGATCCTGGCCTTTATCCTGGCGGCGCTGACGTTCTTCGGCCATATTCAACCGTGGCATATCGTGCTGCTGGCCTTTGCTCTTGGGGTGGCGAACGCGTTTGACGCCCCGGCTCGCCAGGCATTTGCGGTCGAACTGGTGGAACGGGAGGATCTAGGTAACGCCATCGCACTAAACTCCACGATGTTCAATCTGGGGACAGCCATTGGCCCTGCTATTGCTGGCGTGGTCTATGCGGCTCTCGGCCCCGGGTGGTGCTTTACGATCAATGGGGCATCGTTCATCGCTGTAATCTCAGCCCTGCTGATGATGCGACTCAAGCTACAGCCCCCGCGGGTACGCACGGGCACGGCCCTCGGCGATCTCAAAGATGGACTACGCTACGTGGTCTCTCACCCAACCATACGTATTTTGATCGCCGTAACTATGGTGACCACAATCTTCGGGATGAGCTTTGTTATACTATTACCAGCCTGGTCGGTGAAGATCTTGGGAGGCGATGCCACGACCAACGGGTTCCTCCAGTCGGCACGTGGCGTCGGTTCTCTCATTGGCGCTCTCATGATTGCGTCGTTAGCACGCGTCAAGATCAAAGGAAAGCTGCTGACGCTGGGTAGCCTGATCTTTCCGGTATTGTTGCTGGTCTGGTCGGCCATGCGCTGGCTACCGCTATCATTACTGGTGCTCGTTGGCGTTGGGTGGGGCACTATGCTGGTACTTAATATCTCCAATATCCTGGGGCAATTGCACGTGCCCGACCAGTTACGGGGGAGGGTGATGAGCATCTATACCCTGGGCTTCTTTGGCATGTTTCCGTTGGGCGCTCTCCTGTCAGGGACCGTGGCAGAGGTGATCGGCGAACCCACTACGGTGGCCTTGGGAGCATTGGTGACGATTGCCTTCGGAGGGGTGCTGTGGCTGTACGTGCCCCAGCTGCGGGCGCTAGAATGAAAAGATAGAGGGGATGTTAAAAGGATAGGAGGAGTAAATAATGAACTATGGCAGTCCAGAAGAAGTTTTGAGATTGTCCCAGAATTTTATGGAAAGCCGCATCCTGCTCTCTGGAGCCGAATTGAACCTCTTCACCATTCTAAATCCGACTCCTCTCTCTGCACAAGAGGTTGCAAGTAGGATCGGTGCTGACCTAAGGGCTTTAACAGTCCTGCTGGATGCCCTTTCGGCGATGAACCTTCTTGTTAAAAAAAGTGAGACCTATCAGTGTGCAAAGTCTGTCTCCCCGTTTCTTTCCGAGGATGCTCCCAATTCGGTTCTTCCCATGGTTCTCCACGCAGACCACCTCTGGCAGAGATGGTCTGGCTTGACAGACGTCGTGCGAAGCACCATTGTATCGAAGGGTGCAGTTAAATCTTCTCGAAGTCCAGAGGAACTGCATGCATTCATAGGGGCGATGCACATAATCGCAGCCCCACGAGCGGATGAGATCGTTGCAGCAACCAATCCCGGCTCATCAAAGACCCTGCTTGATGTGGGTGGTGCCTCAGGAACTTACACAATTGCTTTTCTTAAAGCTGTTCCTGAAATGAAAGCTACTTTGTTTGATAAACCTGAAGTCGTTGACATGGCTCGTGAGCGTTTAAACAAGGCGGGTCTGCTTAACCGTGTGACTCTTGTACCAGGAGACTTTTATCAGGATGAATTTCCACACGGACATGACTTGGCCTTTGTTTCTGCTATCATCCATCAGAACAATTCAGAACAGAATCTGGACCTTTTTAATAAAGTGCTCCGCTCCTTAAACCGCGGGGGGCGGATTCTTATTCGGGATCACGTGATGGAACCTGATCGGATCCATCCAAAAGATGGTGCCATTTTTGCCATCAATATGCTGCTGGGAACCCCAGGCGGAAGTACCTATACATACGAGGAAATCAAAACTGGCCTATTGCAGGCAGGATTCACCCATGTACATCTCCTTAAAAAAGGAGAGCATATGGATGCCCTTGTCGAGGCCTTAAAACCATAGATTATGGATTCGACGTTAATTACATTGATTTCTGTTTCAAATGTTGCATTGGTGAGAGGAAGTCGGAAATCACAGTTACAGGAAGGAAGAGTTAAGAAAGGCGATTGTTTAGTTCACCTACAAGTCAATAGTAGGAATCATATTAAGCAATTAAAGATTACGGGATGGAATGGTAGTGGATGGGGAGCCTGCCATATTGGGAAAGATGCGTTCAGAGTAATAGAAAATTGTTCAAGATACCATCTGTGATAAAGATTCGGATTTATTCTTACAGATCTGCCGAAATAATCTGTTTAGGGCCCTAATGGTTTTATTTCCATCATCGTACACCTTTCGCCGTCTATCATTATTTCGTCCCCGTCACACACATCGCTTTTAATGAGCTGAATTCTTGATGTAGGTTGGACGCTGCAGTCCAGGACGTCAAATCGCACTATAGGTGATGATCCGGCATAAAGGACGACCGTATTGGTCCCTTCCAAGGAAAAATTGTTAAAACCTCCAATTCTAGTGCATTCTGCCCAGCTCAGACTTGGAAGCAGAAAAAAAATCCCCAAGCATAAGGTCAAAAGTATCCTCTTTTTCATTCCTTTCGCCTCCTTGCCACTTGGAATTACGAAGCATCGCATTCTATTCAAGCTTATTTGGAAATAGTCTAAGTTGTAAATGGGGTAGACGCTGTATTTTCTTAATAGAAACACTGTATTTTATAGGTGCCTTTCCCGTGAGGGATCAACGAGAATTTGGAAGAAATTCTTTCCAAATGATTTTCTAAATTCGGACGACACCACCCCATTTCTTTGGGGATTGAACGTTATGTGCTCTTTCAACCTGAGATGGTCAAGCCTTAGTCCAGCATTCCAGATAACGATTACCAAGTGAAACCTTGAATCAAGGTCGAAATCTGTCAGTCAACAACTTCAGGAAGGAAGTATCTATCTTCAGTCTATCATTAAAATATCCAACTTAAACATACAATTATTTAAGCAACCAGGCCATCCTTTGTCCAAGAGCTTTTACGGCCTGTATCTCTTCTTCATCCGTTCTCCTTTTCTTTCTTCTATCGGAGATAAGTCCAATCACCTAATGCGAGCGATATCCCCTCATTTCCCTTACCACTGAAATGATAATCTTTTAGCAATAATAGATTCGAGTGCCAATCAGTGGACCAACCCGAGAATGCCAGTTATGATGAGATAAATGGCAACGATATAACTCAATAGTCTCGGGACAAGGAGAATCAATATTCCCGCGATTAGAGCAATCACTGGGTGTGCCGATATACCGAAATGCATGTCATCTGGCCTCCTTTCTAAGTTCTGCCTCGCCAAGGCTAATATCTATTCCATCTTATTCCATGTCTTGTCAGGGTCATACTTTGTTATTGCCTTTGCAATCTCTTCCGTCTTTGGCCCGAGGTCCTTCTCAAACACAATACCCAGTTGGTTCACCGTGAAGGTCATGATCCCGGACACACCGTACTCCGCAGGGTATGCCACCAGGCCGAAGCCAGCCACCATCTTGCCGTTGATTACATAATCCAGTTCACCACCGGCAGCACTGCTGCCCTGACTTTTCAGGATCTTGAAATAATACCCGTGGTACGGTGAGTACGGTGAGGGCTTCTCACCTTTTCCAGGCGTGTCTCCCTCTTTTGTGGCGCTGGCAACCAGTGGCCCTAAGGGACTGCTCTTCTCTCCCGGTGCGACCTCCCAGTATAGACCATCCTTTTTGCCCTTCTGGCTCATAAAACGTTGAGCGTATTGTAATACCCCGTCACCCATACGATCCTTGCTGGCATACTCACGCTGGGCATCCACATACGCCAGAGAAACCCGAATGGTGTACAATTCGTTCCTGCCTATCCTCCGATTGATGATCTCTTCCTTCCCCTCTTCGGTGAAAAAGACCCATTCCTGTCCTGACTTCACAATGGGGATGGGGAAAGACCGCTCGTCTTTTCCAATAACCGGCAGCATTGTCTCGTCATCCAACTTTGAAAACTTAACCGCCTCCTTGGCAGCCTTAACGAAACGTTTGCGGGCCCCCCTATCGGCAACCTCATCGCCGGAGGATATGATATCCTTGCCTTCGGGTCCCAAGATGGCCAATAATTCCTTGATGTCATTGTTCTTAGCGGCCTTCACGAGTGACTTGAATGCATCTTCTGGAGACTTGAACTTCTTCTGCTTTGTATCTTGAGCAGAGGCAAGAAAACTGAAAACAGTTACTACAATTATGGCGGCTATGAAAGCCGTTAAACCATAACGGCAACGGAAAAGGTTTCCTGAATTTGTTTTATCTCTAAACATAGTTTCTTTCCTCCTTGTATCAATGATCTGATGATGATTCCCCAATGATTCCCTACAGCCAAAAGCAGGCGACGTCCACTGAGGCATTATACAGTCCTACTCATTTAGGCTTTCCACCATGGAATCCTCCAACGCCACCACCACTGGAAGCTCTTCCACTGGAGATGTGGCCAGCCTTGGAGCGGCTCTGGAATCCACGGTCGCTCGCGGCCCGCTCAAATTGGCTGTTGCCGGAGTGCTCAAAGGCACTTGAACGAGTTCCCTCATAGTGTCTTTCGCCATAGCCTCGAACGCCGTACCCTTGATCATAGTACCCTTCTCCATAGTACCCTCCTCCAAGGTAACCGAAACAGCCACAACATACGATAAGAAGCGTCGTGCTTGAAATTAAGATAACCCTTCTTCTCATATTACCTCCTTTCCGTTATTTGACATCTTCTTCTTCATCATGTCTTTATCTATATAGCATCTCGTGCGCTTCGATAGAACTTGTTATCTTTTATCTGGATATCCCATGGATTATCTCCATTAATGACGGGTATTGTCGAAATAATATTACCGGTAAGAGCTAACTGTTTGTGCTCTCGATCATGCTCCATTGGGGGCATGTTCCGGTATTCTGCTCCCTTATAGCTTGTGGCTCAAATCCTCAATGCCTTCGCCAATGCCTTTAAACAACTTTTCGACTTCTTCGGCGCCTGCCTTTACACCTTTCCCTGCGCCTTTACGGATCTTTTTGACGGCTTCGACGGACGCCTGCGCACCCTCTGTCAGCTGGGTGCCAGACCACTTGGCCGCGCCCTCTAATTCCGCACCGGCCTTCTTAAGCGCAGGGCTCGCATCCTTGCCCGATTTCTTTGCCTCGTCCGCGGTCTTATGCCAGGCTTTGGCAAGCTCGTGGTCCACCTTGGCAAAGGTTTTTTTCAGCTCGTCGCCCGACTTCACGGCGCCCTTCTTGACGCCTTGCCCGAGTTTGTCCAGATCGTCACCGGCTTTCTTCACTCCCTCTTTGGTATCCTTGGCGACTTTGTCCGCCTCCTTCTTCACGTAAGCCGCTGCCTTGTGGATGTACTCGGCTGCCTTGTTTATGTCTCCTTTGACGAATGACTCGTGGGCTTTCGCCATGTTCTTGTCGGGCTCGTTCGTGATATCGCCAGGCGATGTCTGTGCGTAAACCGCCGGAATGGCGGCCATCAATACAGCGATGATGAGCATGCTCAAAACTGAAAAATATTTCTTGGTCATCTGATTTCTCCTTTCATTAGTTATATGCCTAACGTCATAACGCCATATTCATTTACGATAAGTCTAAATCATATTTAAATCAAGAAAATAAATAGGAATGTCATTTAAAAATTAAAAGTGCACTGGTTTTTATGGATTTAAAGTTTAAAAGTGCACCCTTCTTTAATCTGACGAAGAGACATAATCTAAAGAAACCAAAAGGAGGTTTTAGATTATGTCCCAATTGCACAAACGATTTACTTCAGAGCAAGTCAAAGAGCTTCTTGACCGTTATTCAAAGAATGAAATCGAACGAAAGTATATCCAGGAGATCCTGGGGATCAAGAGAAGACGGTTTTTCATACTCTTGAAACAGTATAAAGAGAATCCTCAGCACTTCACCGTCCAATACCAGAGAACTAGGGCTCCAAGAGCAATCTCTCCTATGATTGAACAAAATATTCTCAAAGAACTGGCCATCGAAAAGAAAATCATCCAGAACACAGAGGTCCCTTTAACCTCTTACAATTACAGTTACCTTAGAGATCGTTTAAGAGGGATATATCATCAGAAGGTCTCTCTGCCCACGATCATTGACCGAGCCAAAAAGCATGGGTTTTACCTCAAGAAACCAAAAAGAACTGTCCATGACCGAGAAGTCTTAACCCGTTATGCCGGAGAACTGATCCAACATGACTCCTCCTATCATCTCTGGGCACCCGCTGCAAAAGAGAAATGGTATCTCATTACCTCCCTGGATGATTATAGCCGATTCATGCTCTACGCCGTTTTGATCAGCAAAGAGACCAGCTGGGCCCATATCCTGGCCCTCCAGACGGTCATCCTCCGCTTCGGACTCCCTTACGCCTACTATGTCGATTCTCACTCCATCTTCCGATTTGTCCGTGGAAGAGACTCCCTCTGGTATAAACACCACCTCTTGACCGATGAGACCACCCCCCAGTGGAAACAGGTCCTCGAAGACTGCAATGTCAAGGTCATCCATTCCCTCTCCCCTCAAGCCAGAGGCAAAATCGAAAGACCCTATGGCTGGCTCCAGGACCACCTCATCCGAACCTGTGTCAGGGAGGATGTCACCCATATTCAACAAGCTCAAAAGATTCTCAACCAGGAACTCCGAAGATATAACTACCACCAAGTTCACTCCACCACTCAGCAGATCCCTTATCTCCGATTTCAAAAAGCTCTCAAAGAGAAGCAGTCTCTCTTTAGAGAATTCAAAATCACACCCCCCTTCCAATCGGTCAAAGATATCTTCTGCCTCAGAATGAAAAGAACCGTTGACTCTTATAGAAGAGTCTCTATTAACAACCTACAACTTAAAGTCAACCACGCTACTCCAAGAAAGGAGGTCAACCTGCGTATCTACCCTCAGAACAAAGACATCTCTGAGATCAGATTCTGGTGTGAAGACAAATTGATCGATGTCCAAAGAATCAAAAACTCTGACTTGAAAGGTGTGCACTTTTAAAGTTTAAACAGTGCACTTTTAAATTTTAGCTAACAC
>Ga0208192_1001283_pt1 | contig 15313 bp, 17 predicted proteins | sample June2015DPH_13_1_2_FD_184711 | JGI IMG/M metagenome (GOLD analysis project Ga0208192, IMG submission 184711) | Peatland microbial communities from SPRUCE experiment site at the Marcell Experimental Forest, Minnesota, USA - June2015DPH_13_150... | ecosystem: Environmental > Terrestrial > Soil >... | reverse complement strand
CGGCTCCTACCGCGACCCGATGGCAAGGCCGTTGCCCATGGCGAGGGATGTACTTGCGGAAAAGGTGTGCCTTCGCGGTCTACTGTCGTGCTTGGTCCACACAGACGTAGAGTATGTTGCTCCCGCGCAGAATCAGGTTGCCGAAATTTGCTGTGGGTGAGTTGCTTCTGTACTCGATGGCTCCGTCCAGGATTATGTTCATGTGACTGTCGCAGTCGATCATCTTCCCTCGGAACTCGATATCGTTCTTCAACCTGATCGTGATGTCGGAGTTCAGCTTCTTGACTAGGAGGTTCAGTGGCTTCCTTGATGGTTCCATGCCGACCACGTGATTCGGATGTGAGACACCTTTGGACTCTATAAAAGACTTGTGAGCCCGTGCTCATACGCGATGTGCAAGACACGAAGATGGAGCTGGCTTAAGCCACTCAGCTATGTCCGCTTTGTTAGGCTGCTATTGACGACACGAAGTACCGCATTCATCATTGTCCGCGTTAGCCTCCCAGTCTGCGTGTTCTGTCTGCTAGGGTGATATGATGCTATTAGAACAGGAACCCTCGGTGGCATTGGATACTTCTGGCCGTGTTTGAATTTCAAGCCCACGGCGCAGTATCCTTGTCGCTTGAGGTGGTCAAGGTAGCCCTTGAAGGCCACTCGGCCAAGCGCTAATACTACTTGCACATGTGACAAGAGTGCAAGTTCTCTGTCAAAGTAGATGCTACAATTGGATAGTTCGCTTGCGAGAGGTTTGTTCTGAGGGGGAGCGCAACGCACTATCGCGGTCATGAATGAATTCATCATCTGCAAGCCATCCCGAACATGAGCCGATGTAGGTTGGTTCGCAAACTCCGCTTCGTGTAGCGCGCGCATGAGGAAGTCTGCGGAGCCGTCTCCTGTAAACATCCGTCCAGTTCGGTTGCCACCATGGGCTGCGGGAGCGAGCCCGATTATCAGAAGTTCCGCTTCTCTGTCGCCAAATCCTAGGAGCGGTGCCCCCCAGTACGTCCAGTCAGCGAATTGTCTCTTCTTCTTGCGAGCAACCTCCCTCCGATACTTCACGAGTCTGGGACAGCGGGTGCATGAAATGATCTCCCCACGTAGCTTCTCCCATTCCGCGGGAAGTGGACCTGTCCCCGAATCCAAGATTAACCCCTACTGGCGTGCGGCCTCAGTCATAGCCGAGGTGGAACAGACAGCAGCTCTTCTTCGCATGATCAGGACCAAGGATGCGCAAAGGTAGACCTCGCAGGTCAATTAGATTTGCTGATCGTGCTCTAGACTCGCAATACGCGACAAAACCATCAAGTACAAGATCGTCTCTGCTCACTTCGGGTATGGTGCATTGATTCCGAGCAGACTACAAGTGGCTAGTCGTGCCAGTGAGATCGAATACGCAATCAGGGACATGCTAGCGGTCGCTAAAGAAGTAGAGTTGTCAGGCAAGAAAGTGATTTACCTCAACATCGGGGACCCAGCCAAGTTCGATTTCCAGCCTCCAGCTCACGTCAGAAAGGCGCTTACAAGGGCTGTGGAGAGCGGTTGCAATTACTACGCAGCTTCAGAGGGCATCCCGACTCTCAAGGAGGCAATTGCCGAAAAGGAGAAGAGAACGAATTCAGTGCCGATCTCAAGTGAAGATGTCATAGTGACCTCAGGCATCTCCGAAGGGATCCAATTTCTAATGGGGGCTATAGTCCAGCCCGGCGACGAGATACTGGTGCCAGGACCTACGTATCCCCCGTACATTTCTTTTGTGAAGTATTTCGGCGGAACCCCTGTTGCGTACAGAACGGTCGAAGAGAATGACTGGCTCCCCGACCTTGAAGATTTGCGCAAGAAGATAACGAACAGAACCCGCGCGCTAGTGATCGTGAACCCGAACAACCCAACAGGGTCCTTGTACGATGGACGAACTTTGAAACAGATGCTGGATATTGCTGGCGAGCACAAACTCCTTGTCACCTCGGATGAGATTTACGATAGACTTGTTTATGACTCAAGATTCACGAGCACGGCCTCTCTCGCCAAGGACATCCCTGTGATTGGTTTGAACGGATTCTCCAAGACATACGTAATGACTGGCTGGCGCCTTGGCTACATGTATTTTCACGACCCTGGGAACACCCTGGAAGGACTGAAGGAAGCGATCTTGAAAGAGAGCAGGATCCGGCTATGTACGGCGACTCCCATCCAGTATGCCGGCGTGAAAGCACTCAGAGGATCACAGAAACACATAGCAAAAATGGTGGGCAAGTTGAAAAAGCGGAGGGACCATTTCCTGCGCAGAATTAGATCGATCGGAGGTCTCACCTGCACAACCCCAAAAGCCGCTTTCTACCTCTTTCCTCGTATTTCTCTGAATCATCGCTGGAAGTCTGACAAGGACTTCGCAGTTGACCTGGTCAGGAAAACCGGAGTCTTGGTTGTAAACGGCTCAGGATTCGATCAAACCTACGGGGCGGGGCACTTCAGAACAGTATTCCTGCCGCCGATCAAAGTGATCGACGAAGCCGCGAATAGAATCGAGCAGTTCATGCAATCGTAGATAACCGAAATAATAGAGACGAAAAAAGGGGAAAGAAGCTCCTCCGGATAATCCGTGAGCTTATGTTGTCGAAGACGCGGACTGCGTCTGAGATGGGCCCGATCGAGTTAGCGCCCGCTTCGCTTCAGTCATCGCTTCCGCCAATCTTGCAAGCTTCATGATCAGGTAGAGCACCCCGATGATAAGCGCCGCGCCCAACACAAGACGGACTAGACCGAGTAGAACAAGTCCGGCGCCGGGATGAAAGATCAAAACATTCACCTCCATTCGGATCGAACCACATCGGCGACCAAACGGCGATAAAAGGAAAATGGATGAATCGTCCAATAGAGCTGACTACAATTTTAGCGTGGGAACCTTCCTTCCTGCAGCATCGCGTCCGGAAAATGCTAGAACCGGAATGGCCGAAAGAGAGACGAGCGCCAGAACGAGCAATGCAAAGTCAGGGCCCGCAGTTTGAGCAAGAAAGCCTAAGAGAATAGGTCCGACGGCAAAGCCTACGCCGAAGATCGCTTCGTAGGCACCTATTGCAAAACCCAAGTTCTGAGGTGGAGAGCGTTTGGATACGATTGCCACTGTTTGCGGGTAGATTATGCCGATGAATGCGCCCAAGAAACATGAATCGACAAACAACCCAATGAAACTCCTGTTGAGTGGAATCAGAAGGAGCACGGGTATCATCCCTAAGAAAGCAAACCCAATGCTCTTCCTCTCGCCTATTCTTCCTAATTTGCCAGACAGAGAGAACACCATGGTTCTTGCGAATCCAAAGCCGGAAAGAAGCAGCCCGACCTCTGACGGTGTGAGGCCGGACTCGATTGCGTAGCCAGGAAAGATCGAAACGATGAAAGCAAGTACGATTGCATACGGGACCTGGACTATGAGCATCGGAAGCACTGCGGAGAGTACATGCCACGATGGCCCTGCGGAAGCTTGCTCAGGGCTGCCATGCCGTTCTTGTTCTCCCCGGATTGTGACCACTGATAACCCTGCGGTCATCAGGATGAGCACTCCGGCGACAAAGAAGGTAGACTGAAATCCGGCTAACTGAGCAATGATCCCGCCAGCAAACGGGCCGATCAGAAAACCAACACCCCAAGCAACGGCATACTTCCCGATTGCCGAAACGCGTTCTTGTGCAGACGAGATTTCTGAGACCAATGCCTCTGATATTGGCCAGAATAGTGAGAGTCCAATCCCAAGGATCAGTTGGACAGCAAGTATGCCCTCGATCGTCCCTGTTGCAGCAAGCAGCAATGTTGCGGAGCCAATGGCAAAGATACTAAGAAGATAGAGACGCCGTCTGCCGAACCTGTCCCCAAGATATCCCGCAATCGCCGGAAGAAACGTGTAAGGCAATGATCTGACTGTTCCGATCAATCCCAGATCTAGGTAACCAGCGCCAAGCTGCTCGGCATACGCAGGAATGAGATAGACGTACGCGATTCCGATTGAGGCAAAGAAGACTGAGAAATGAAGACGTCCCATTCTACCGGCGAGGGACCGCCTCTTTCCATTAGTCTCGTGCCACATGTCTGAGGCTAAGCCTGTGCACGCTGGCAGCTTGGACAGAAAGCCATACCAGATTCCATGAGTGCACCACAGAACTTGCATTTGGGCGCTGAGTCCGAGGTTTGGGTAACCAATTCAGCTGTTCTCTGTGCCCTAATTGAGGGTGGCATCACCCTTTGAGAGCCAATCCACGAAATGCATACTAGGAGACCGGCGATCGCTATTATCCCCCCGATAAGCTGCAATATCGCTCCCGTGAGTGCTGGTGATCCGAACAGAGAAAGCAAGGCCGCGCTCAGATCAGGGAGGCCTAGTCCGACCAAGGATGCTTCTAAGTCGCGTAATGTCAAGAAGAGTCCGTATTGGTAAACAAAGAACCCTACAACGATTCCGAGCGCACCGACAATAAACCGTGACCTTCCCATGAATAGTCCTCCAGCAAGCTATCGGCAGCCGTACAAGAGATGTAGCATACTTAGGTCTTGCTAAGATCCACGGGCACAGGAAACCTGTCAGAGTTGTGATTTTCCGCAGCTGTCGCAGAAGGGCTTTCCGGGTTCAAGTTCTGCGCTACAGAACTTGCACCTGTTAACCGCTCTTGTTGGTATCTCAGTGGCCGGCCTAGACTTCTCGAATCTTTTTCCAAAGAATACAGCAAGCTCAGTTAGCGCGGCCATCGGTATGAAAAGCATCACATCGGCAAGCGGGCCTCCGTCAGGCGTCACGAAAGCCGTGATAATGTACATGGCTGCGTAAACGTATTTCCGATTGCTCGTGATCATCGACGTTCGAAGGACACCGAATCTGACAAGTAGAATGAAGAACACTGGCCATGTGAAGATAAGTCCGCTCAGGAGTGTTGAAACGAAGACCATGTTGTAGAAATCCATTATCGAGATTATCCGTGCTGCACCCATCGCTGTGAAGAACGGGAAAAGCCCCCAAATCATGAACGGCATTAGGATTACATAGCCGAAAGCGGCACCAAGGATAAACAACCCTGTGAAGGACAATACGAACGGATAGACCGCTCTTCGCTCATGCGGGTAAAGCGCCGGATCTACGAACCGGTGTATCTCGTACGCGATTACGGGAATGCTCACAATGAATCCCATAACGAATGATGCGATCATATAGAGTTCCAAAGGGACTGTCAATTCGTAACCGATGAGCGTTACATTTGGCGGTAGTATCTGTGCTCTAATCTGCCTCAGCACAAGGGCCACTAGGGGATCGTAGAATTGAAGCGGGTTGCTGAGGAAGCTGAGATTTGATGGAAAGACCATGAAGATAATCGTGCTTACAACAAGAACGTACAGCACAACCTTCAGGCGCTTCGCCAGTTCGTTAACATGATCCCAAAACGGCATCACTACATCGTTGTGCTTCTCTTGCTCCGGCGTGCTATCATCCCTCCCCTAGATAGGACTCAAGTCTTTGGGAGAGGGACTAATCACCTATGTCAAGTTCACGCTGAACTGTCCTCTTGGAGACAAGCAGTCAGGGGGAGGAGGGAGGAGGAGACGCCGGTTTTTCCGGTGCCTTCCCTTTTGCCACGATCTCGTCCGATATCTGCGATCTGGTCTTGCCCTCGGTTGAGATACCCAGCTTCTTGGCAGTCTCGACAAGGGGATCAGCCTCAACAGGCGAGGCTGTGGGATTCGATGCTTCGTGGTATGCCTTCTCGATCTCCTTGCGCGCCAATCCTATTGATTTCGCGAACTCAGGCAGCTTCTGAGGACCCCATACAAATAGTACGACTATGATAGCCAATACGATGAGCCATTCGTATCCTACGATTGCCAACTCTTTCGCCGAACGGTTCTCCAATGAACTCGCACTTAAAGGCTTGTCGATCTAGCCGCGAACTCTCTGACACTCGTATGCGACCACTCGTTCGAAAGAGATCTTGCAAATCTAGTGTTTTCGCGTGCGCCCACTATCCAGTCAGCGCTCGACGAAGCGACAGCCAGACTCGGAACGGACTCGAAAGTGCTTGTAATGCCATACGGGGCTGTCACGCATCCGGTTCCTTGAACGATTCGGAGGAGCCTGAGACCGTGAAGCCGGCGTCATGAATTCGAACAGGCATAAGTTAGAGCGCTCAGATCAGTGGCAATGGCGAGCACCGATCAGGGTAATAGGTGGCTATGATGAGCACACGTGCAAGAAGAACTGACAGGTCAAAGAGCTTCTACCAAGAGATCGACTCGATTGTACCTGGAGGCACTCACTCTAACATCAGATTCTTTGACCCACATCCCCTCTGGTTCGCGCGGGGCAAGGGATCAAGGCTGTGGGATGTCAATGGAAACGAGTACATCGATTGCGTCATCAACATGTCAGGCCTTATTCTGGGGCACGGAGACGAACGGGTCACAAAGGCGGTCAATGAACAACTCGAGACGGGTCTGACCTGCGGAGTAGAGACAGAACTCAACATCAGGGCGGCGGAAAAGATCAACGAAATGGTTCCTTGTGCCGAGTCTGTGAAGTTTTCGAACTCTGGCACCGAGGCCGTGATGAAAGCCATGATGATCGCGCGGGGATACACGGGCAGGCAGAAGATTGTCAAGCTTGAGGGCGGATACAACGGCTGGCACGACTCGGCAGCGATCAGCCACAAGCCCAACCTAAGGAAAGCCGGACCTAGAAGCAGACCACGAGGCGTGCCGGAGAATCTTGGTTTACTCAAGACAGCGACGAGATCCACGATTGTGATGCCGTTCAATGATCTTGAAAGCGCTGAGAAGATCATCAAGAAGAATCGAAGAGAACTTGCAGCCGTCATCATAGAACCTATAATGTTCAACGTCGGCTGCGCATGCCCAGAACAAGGCTACCTGAAAGGCCTGAAGGAAATCACGAACGACAATGATGTGCTTCTCATATTTGACGAGATAATCTCGGGTTTTCGGGTTGCACCAGGAGGAGCGCAAGAATACTATGGCATCACCCCTGACATGGCGACGTTTGCCAAAGCGATCGCGAATGGCTTCCCAATGAGTGCTGTCGCCGGGAGAAGAGACGTAATGAGAGTCACCGAGCCCGGGGGCAAGGTTGGTTGGGCAGGTGTATACAACAGCAGCCAAGTCTGCGTTGCTGCGTCACTTGCGACTCTTGATGTTCTCAAGAACGGTGAGATCCAGAGGAAGTTGAATGATCAGTCTGCGGACCTTGAAAAGAAATTCGATAGGCTGGCAGAGGAACTAGGCATCTCGGCTCGATTGCAGGCCCTCGGAGGGCAATTCCAAGTCTACTTCACTGATGAGGAAGTCAGAGACTACAGGTCGGCAGCCAAGGCCGATTATGAACGGTTCAAAGTCTTTCAGGCAGAGATGCTTCGAGAAGGTGTCTATGCTCTCCCGATCACGCTCTTCCATCATGGACTCGTTGCCGCACATTCTCAGGAAGACCTAGTAAGAATCCTCGCTGCAATGCGGAGAGGTCTTCAGAGAGTGAAGAAGGAATTCGGATCCTAACAACCTGACGTTCCTGCTCGATCTTCTTGCGCAGATTCAGGTAACCATGGTGATCTGGAATAGCTCCTCGTCTGGACGTGCCAACACAGCTTCCGCCATTTCAAGAACTTCTTTCTCTGTTGCGTTCCTTAGGCCGTCTAGGAACCAATTGAGTAACTCGGGCTTCACCGTCACTGTGCATGTTCGGTTTCCAGCGTGGAACTCCCCTGCAACGCGATCAGTTGATTCGGATACTCGAATTGTGCCCTTGCCGAGTGTGCAACCTGAGGCTATCTGTACTCCGTCCACTGCACACGACGCTGGAGGTTTGGGGTTGACAAACATGATGGCCGCCAGGTCATTGAGATTCTGAGTTTTCAGCATGGATCGTGCAATCACGCCCATGCGAATTCCAAGGATCAGGAAAGGCCCTAGATGTCCATGGAACTCGACGGCCCGAGCAATCAGAACCCGACCATTTTGTCGGCTGTCATCATCCAATGGTTGCTATCCTCAGTAAGACCTCTGTGTAAGGAGACTATTATGATTGCATCAAATTCGGCTGCGAAGAGACTGCCAAAATGCATGAAAACGTTTGTTGCACAGCTAAGTACGAGCTCTGTCTAGGATACGCTGAACGCTGCCATGAATGCCAAAGAACTAGTCGACGAGCTCTTCGCGCTGGACAAAGGGATACGATGGGTAGGAATTGTCGACCAACGAGGTGACATCTTAGAAAATGCCCAACGTCCCGGAACCAAAAGCTATGTCGATCCGAAAACAGAGGAACGAACACTGAAGGAGTTCCCGACCATCATGGGATTGTTCTGGAGGGAGCTTGTAGGCAGTTCTGGAGAACTCAACTCGGTGGTTGTCGCGTACTCGCGGGTCTATCTCTTGGCCTTCTATGTAGACGACTTTCTCGTCGTTGTTAGCTTCGATCCGAGCGGAATGCCTACTGTCGTCAATAGTCTCGCAGCAAGATACGGCATCCTACTTCCGAAGGGCAATCAAGACACCGAAGCACCCTGACCGCAGTGAGATTAGCCTGCGAACTGACTGAGACCTCGGGGCCAGGCCACCTGATTATTCTCCAGAGACGTTCGATTCGAAAAGGTTCAAAAGCACAGTCCTCGTGCGCGGGTAGTTGCAGAGTGCGGGAGAATTGACTATTTCAGCCTACAAATGTCGCGTTTGAATCGAAAGGAACCCGTCTCTTTTGCGCAAATCTCGCCGGAGCTCACGTCGACGCCTTCGATGTAGGGGAAACCGGCGCGCCTCTCTACTATCCCAACCTCTAGCATGCTGTTTCGCCCTTCCACCCAAAAAATCCGCGAAAAAATCGCGCCAACCCCATAAGAGACCCCGAATGACCAAAAACCGACAGATTTAAACGCGAATTCAACACTATACCCATATCAGGGGCGAATCGGCGCCTAATTCGTGCCGACAGCCCCGGAGCAAACAAAGAATGCCGAAGAAGTCAAAGAAGAAGCCTAAGAAATAGACGGTGCCAATAGCCGTCCAATCGGATGTATTCCTTCCTTTTTTCTCTTTTTTCGTGTCGATTGCGTAACGATGAAGCCGTATTGTAGCAGATCCCGAGCTCAACAATGGATCAACGGGGATCGATTCAGGTTCGTGATTCGGGTGTCAGGTGCGAGAAGCCGCCCTTCAAGCCCCAAGCAAACCTTACATCCGCTGAGGAGCAGCGGTTACGAATCGTGATGCTGATGCCGGCGAAGTTGAATGCCAAAGCTATCAAACTGATCGAGGGCAAGAATTTCGCGTTTCTTGCAACCATCATGCCAGATGGAGCGCCGCATGTTGCGCCTGTCTGGATTGACCGTGAAGGCGACACGATACTCGTAAACACCGCAATGGGCCGCGTGAAACAGAAGAATGTAACCAGAGAGCCTCGGGTTTCGCTTTCCGTTGCTGATCAGAGCAACATGTACGACAAGATCGTGATTCACGGTCGCGTCGAGTCACAGACAATCGAAGGCGCCGACGCGCACATTGACAACCTTGCCAAGAAGTACATCGGCAAGGACAAATACCCATGGCGAACGGCCGGAGAGAAACGTGTCATACTGAAGATACAGCCAACCCACGTCCTGACTTGAGTGTAGTTCCAAGTGAGCCTTGCGAGGACATGGTCGTATATTTCCCAAAAGGCGGACTCTGGATCGAGAAGTCGTTCCTCTCACCATCTCGCTCGATCTTCACTCTGAGCTGCAGCGCACCAGCTAGCTCAACGTCTTGCTCTACTCAAGGATGTCGTCAACTCACCGTTACGAGCAGAGGCCGGTGAACGCGATCAAGCCCACCGACGAATTGGCTTGCAAAAGATGTAAATCCAGGAGGATCTAAACTATGCAGCGTAGTTGAGATCGAATTGACAAAGGCAGACGTCCCCGCGGTCGAAACTGTTGATGTTACAAAGGTCTACCGCATAGGGCACATTGGCTATCCAGCACTTAGAGGTGTAAGCCTCAGGGTGCCGAAAGGCCAACTTGTATCAATCGTCGGGCCTTCAGGGAGCGGGAAGTCCACACTCCTCAATCTGATTGGTGCCCTTGACCCGCCTACCTCAGGTCACGTGATCATCGACGGAATTGACCTGAAGAAGCTGAACGAAGACAAGCTTGCTGTCCTTCGAAACATGAGAATAGGGTTCGTCTACCAGACATTCAATCTCATTCAGAGGCTTACTTCGATTGAGAATGTGGAGATGCCTCTCATCGCAAGAGGAATGCCAGAGCAGGTTCGCAAAAGCAGATCACTGAAGATGCTAAGTGCAGTTGGCCTGGCGCAGAAAGCGAACAAGCGCCCTACAGAACTTAGCGGCGGAGAACAGCAGCGAGTCGCCATTGCCAGAGCGCTGGTCACAAGGCCCGCTCTCGTCCTTGGCGACGAACCCACTGGCAACGTAGATTCGGTGACCACCCTTGAGGTGCTCAACTACATCGTACAAGTCAACAAGACGATGGGAACTACATTCGTCATAGTCACCCATAACCCAGACGTTGCGAATATGACCCACCGCATAATCACTATAAAGGATGGACTGATCGAGAAAGAGGAGTCTATCCAGCGAATCGATTCATACACGGAATTGTGATCTAGATGCGGACATTTGACGTGTGTAAAGAGAATCACTTATCCATTTGGAAGTTCCGTAGGGAGGTAAATCGACCTCTCCTGAGGTGCGGATAATGCAGTTCTTTGACATGTTGAGGTTGGCGTACAAGGCACTTATCGATAGAAAGATGCGCAGTGTATTGACGATACTCGGAATAACTGTGGGCTCAGCCATTATTCTAGCCCTAATAGCGAGTTCAAGCGGACTCAGCGCCGGCATCGCCGGCAACATTGAGAAGACGGGAGCAAATGTCCTCACAATACGAACAGCGGGCGGATTCTTTGAGCGTGGTTCAACCAGCACTTTCCAGTTGAGTCAACTGGATGTAGACTACCTCACAACGATACCTGGAGTAATTGCGGCCTACCCGTTCTACAGCTATAACGCGGCAATCAACAACGGTGGAACTTCAATTCAAGCGAGTGTCGTGGGAATGGACCTAACCGTTCTCCCGCTACTATACAAGGGACTAACAGTTGCAGAGGGCCTCCTTCCTCAGTCAGGCGATACAACCTCTGCTGTGGTAGGATGGGGAATAGCAAACCCGGTATCAGGAACCCCGATCGGCCTTGACCAGATGGTTTCCATGTCAATTTCAGGAATCAAGAACACCAAAGGGGCGGTTTCCTATACGGTTCTTGCGAGCGCGATCCTTACATCATACGGGACGGCCCTGTTTTCGAATATCGACGATACCGTCTACATTTCATTGCAAGCAGCTCAAACACTAACTAGGACCCCATATTTCACAGGGATCTACGTTGTAGTTGATAACACGGACAATGTGTCGACTGTCCAGACAGCCATTGAGACGTACTATTCCACGAACGTTCGAGTCATAAGCCCCGGGCAGATCCTGTCAAGTATCCAATCAATAACAGGGCAACTGACATTATTCTTAGGTAGCATCGGCGCGGTGTCATTGTTCGTAGCGACTGTTGGAATAGTGAACACAATGTACGTTTCTGTAATGGAACGCACGAGAGAAATCGGAATATTGAAGGCGATAGGCTACAGACCGAGGCAAATAATGAGTATGTTCTTGTCGGAAGCTGCTCTAACAGGTGTCATTGGAGCCCTCTGCGGATTGGCGCTTGGCTACGCAATTTCATTCCTCATGGGAGGAATGCTAGGCGGAATTGGAGGGGCACGTATTGGATTCGGAGGGCCGGGAGGAGGGGGAGGAGGGGGAACCGCAATCCAGCCCGTATTCTCAACTGAACTTATCCTCTTCTCACTAGTATTCCCGGTTTTGCTAGCTATAGCGGCAGGGCTCTACCCAGCATGGAGAGCATCAAAGATGAACGCTGTTGTGGCGCTGAAATATGAGTAAGGCAACGGTTCCTTGAAACGGGCGGGGACGGATAGCCGTGACCCGTTCTCGACGACAAACCGTCGCAAATTGTGGGTGTTGGAATTCCGAGTCAGATCGAGAAGATAGATACTGATACACTCATCGTTACCTCAGCTAACGAACGCCGGCGGGGGGGCGCGCAGAAGGGCCTGCAATTCCCCTACAATACTGCGAACATAGTGAGGTCGGTTTAGCGTGTCAGAGACGCTGTTCAGCATTGCAGCCGAGACGCCACAATCTTGTGCGGGGATGTCTCAGTCGTCAGGCTAGTTTCTCGTGGCCCCTACTTACTGTAGACCAGGTGTTGACTGATCGCCTTGTTTTTGCTCTTCCATGTTGGAATTGAAGTAGTGTCTGGGTTCTATGTCCCTTGTCGCACTCCCATGATGAACGCGATGGTTGCATTGGAATACGAACAGTTTGGGTAGACTCGCGCAACCATGCTCCAGAAACCGAAGAATATGCCATAGAGAAAACGCAAGATCTCGAAAATCATTCCAATAACGCCACTCGTTTGAGTAGTCCGAGTCCGCGCCTGCACAGTGGGTTTCGTAATCTGAATCTGAGAGACTTGTTGGGTACTGTAGGGATAAGCAGGTCTGTTCGTGTCGATCGCAGACACGCTAATGATGAGGGAGTAGGTTCCGTTTGTAAGGGTCTTTTTGTAGGTGACTAGGAGGCTGAACGGCCTCGGTATGTTCGGGTCAACTTCGCCTAAGAACACGCTTGTCGCGGCGCCGGGAGCCAATGCCTCTGACTGAACGGTTACGTTAGTGTTGTAGGCGGCGAGGTTTCCACTGTTTAGGAGGTTCCCCGAGACGGTTGCGTTGCCACCAGATGTGGTGGATGGCGGAGTGACTTGTATCCCGTAGAGTATGAGGTTGACCCACCCTTGGACCGAGAAACCAATCGAGTGACTCTCTTGAGTATACGAGATGTCGCCAAGCTGCCTGTACGTCAGCGTGACGGATCCCTCGTAAGAGCTACCGACTGCAGCGATGGACGCATAGACCTGAAAGCTGATGCTAACAGATTCTTTCAGCGCGATCGAGTCGTAGTGCCAATGATTATCCCCGACCATTTGCAGGGGAGCTGGCACAGATACGGCCAAGTCAACGTCGTATATCGTGCCAGAAGGATAGATGCTATACGAAGAATAACTGTTTGTGGCGGTTATAGTGACATTGTTGTTGAAGCCTGCGGTCAGGGTTTGCCCGGTCAAGGCTACTGTCATGTGCGCTGAACTTTGGCCCTGAGCAACTCCGACCGGAGTCAATAGCATCAGGAGTAAAGCAAGGATTGTCCAGTTACGGAACTGATTGAGAGCATTCATGCTCGTTTCATCTCCCGAAGCGTCTCAATTCGAGTTGTGAGGTCAGGCTGTTTGTCAAGAATCCTGAGCATACTCTTGCCTCCACTCAAATTGCAAACGCACATCAAGCCCTCAGGTGATGTTACGGCAAGGGAATCTGAATCCTTCAGCTTGGATAGTGCAGAGATCAACGCATCTGGACCACCAATCAACTGAGCCGCAGTTCTGTCGGCCAGAAACTCACGTGCTCTATAGACTGCTGGCTCGATGAAGTAGCTTAAGGGTTTCGCGAAGAGCGCTATCTTGGCCAGCGTCGCTAGAAACCTCACAGTAAAATCTCCATTCTTGATATGTGAGATCTCATGCGCCAGACAGGCCTCTACCTCATTATCGTCTAATGATTCCAGGAGACCAACCGAGAGAGCGACCGAGTACTTGCGGTTCGCCCAGACAGTGAAGGCGGAGGGAACGCCCGAGTCGACAAGCGAAACGTTTGGAGAGGCCACTCCCGCAAGGCAGGCGAGTCTCTTTGCCGTTTCATTGACATGAACTGGGGCAGGTCCCAGGAATTGCAATTGAGGAAACATCTTCGACATACCGATGCGCGTTTTCTTCAGGCCAATGAAGAGCCCCGCGCAAGCTGCAGCAATGCCGCCGATTAGAACAATCCCTAGGTTCACGGCATGAAGGATCGAGAAATAGTCCCAAGAGGCCACATGTGCCGGTGCTCGGCCCAGCATATCAATGTAAGAGCTTACGCCAACGAACAACAAGCTCTCAGCAAGCATCATGCCAAGCATCCCAAGTAATACCATAGTTCGACCTTGAAACGAACGTCTCAGCGCAAATGCTGCAGTGAGCCCGACTGCTGTGACGAAAAGGCTCCATTTTGCCAGCTGGGACGGCCCTATCACGACCGATATCAGAAAGATGAGATATACGATGAAGGGATTCATCAGTTACTTCCCTTTCGACGCAGCTTGTTCAGGTATTTCGACAGGACACGCAGTTCCTCTGGTCTCCCAGTACCGATCTGTTGAGCAAGGTATGCAACGGTCACATCATTGAAGCTTTCGAGCAATGCTCCCATGACACCATCGACCACAGCATAACGGAACTCCTCTTCCGTCATACGGGGCTTATACAAGTAATGCGGTCCACCTTCTCGGACAAGCCCCCGAGACACAAGCCCTTTCCGGTAGAGCCGGTCCAGGGTAGTTGCCACGGTCGTAACCGCGACCGGGCGTCTTTCCGTGACTATCGCCTGAAAGTCTTTGACTGAAATGGGTTTGCCTGTTTCCCAGAGCTGCCTAAGAACTATCGACTCAAGATCCCCCAACACAAATCTGAGATCCCGGCGATAAGGATGCAAGGCTTGCAGCTTCAAAAATGGGAACTCCTAACTAGGGCCTGTAGTTAGCCTTATATAAGCTAGTTGCATCCTTGCCATAAACATGGCGCGACTTCTATGCCCCAGATTCCAATAATAATTCCTGTGATCGTCGCTGGTATCGCAGTGGGGTCTGTAATCAAGTCCCAGAGTCCAAGGATTTCAAGAAGGAAGTTGATGTCCGCGAGTTTGGTCGCAGGGCTCCTGAATGCGATCAACGCATACGTGGTTAACTCGCTGTCGCCTCAACAGACTTTAGCTCGCGCTAACTTCACCGTCCCACAAACAGCTAATTTCTCCGTCCCACAAACATCATGGATTGTGTTTGTCGTGGCGTCGTTCATAGGAGGGTTTCTAATAGTTCTCGCAGTTCTGGGAATCGCAATGATATATGCTCGAAGAGGCAAAGGGGCAGAGCAGGAGGAGCTCCCGGAGCCACTATCGGAGACAGAACCGAAGGTTACACCAAGCTAACTCGATGTCACCTCGGTCTTGATTTCTCAAGACCCCCGGGGGCGATGAAAGATGAGCTCGTTCAAGCGACCGTCTCTCACAGTCTTACTGCTGGTCATCATTGGGCTGATCGCAGCCGGG
>Ga0208192_1001272_pt1 | contig 15431 bp, 9 predicted proteins | sample June2015DPH_13_1_2_FD_184711 | JGI IMG/M metagenome (GOLD analysis project Ga0208192, IMG submission 184711) | Peatland microbial communities from SPRUCE experiment site at the Marcell Experimental Forest, Minnesota, USA - June2015DPH_13_150... | ecosystem: Environmental > Terrestrial > Soil >... | reverse complement strand
AAATGGAAGTCCTCGCCGCCGTCCCGCCGGGCTTCCGCGTGCTTTCCGGCGACGACTCGTTCACCTTCCCGCTCATGGCGCTGGGTGGCGTGGGTATCATCTCCGTCATCTCCAACGAAATCCCGGGCGAGATGACCAGACTAGCGCACCTGCTTCTGGAGGGAAAACTCCAGGCAGCGCGCCAACTCCACTTCAGCCTGTTGCCCCTGATGCAAGTGAATTTCATCGAGACCAATCCCATTCCCGTCAAGGCCGCACTCGCCATGATGGGCATGATCGAGGAAGTTTATCGCCTGCCCATGGTCCCCATGAAACCCGAAAACCGCGCCAAGCTTGAAAAGGTGCTGGCCGCGCAGGGGTTGCTGAATGACCGCAGAGACGCCGAGTAGAGAGGGACCGCGGAACATGCGAGCGTCCGCTGTCAGCAGCAGGTAGCACAGCGCGGCCGAGCCGCAACCAAACCCAAAATCTCTTGGGTAAGCAATTGACCCGTCCAAAGCCTCTATTTATGCACCTTTCGTAAGGCAGTTGGAAAAAAGCTTGTCAAGAAAACAAGAAATTACGGGCTTGCAATGCAGAGTCTCGTTCCCCAGAGACTCTGCGGCTTTTGAATGGGCAGGAGGACCCAGGCGGGGAGCAGAAAGCGGAAAGCACGAAGCCGAGAGCACAAGGTAGGGACCGGATACTCTTCATTCTGACTCCTGACTTCTGACTTCTGCTTTTGCAGGACATGAAGGCGGATCATGCGCCCCATCGCACGCGCACAAGCCCCAGAGTCTCTGGGGAACGAGGCTGTGCGCTACCCACTTTTGGCAAATACGCAACTCCTGAATTCTGATCCTCATCTCGGATGCACGCCCCCGCTGTGCCGAAACGAAATGGCTTCGGCGCCTTGCCCGCTCGCCGTGGAAGAAACCTCAAGCCAACTCGTCCGCCTATGCGTTGACATGGCCTGCCGGTCCAACCTAAAATCCATATCGGAAGCAGGGGCTTCCCTCCATGATCGGCCAAACACTTGGCCACTACCGTATTCTCGAAAAAATAGGCGCCGGCGGAATGGGCGAAGTCTATCGAGCCCGAGACGAACGGCTAGGACGGGACGTGGCAGTAAAGGTATTGCCCCCTGATCTGGTGCCCGACGAGTCTGTCCGCAAGCGCCTGCGCAAAGAAGCGCAAGCACTTTCTAAACTTAATCATCCTAACATCGAAATCCTTTTCGAATTGGGCAGCAAGGACGGCGCAGAGTTTCTTGTCGTGGAGTACGTGCCCGGGGTCACCCTGAGCGATCGCCTGGCCCAGGGGCCGCTGCCCGAGAGGGAGATCGCGCGGCTAGGCGTACAGTTGGCCAACGGGTTGGGGGCCGCGCACAGCCAGGGGGTTGTACATTGCGACCTTAAGCCAAGCAACTTACGCATCAACCCTGACGGGCGACTGAAGATACTCGACTTCGGAATTGCAAAGTCGTTGAGGGTGACGAGGGAATCGTCTAAATATGATGTCACAACCGAAAGCACGGCCGGGGATCAAGGCGTGGCAGGGACTTTGCCCTACATGGCGCCTGAGCAGCTACGGTCTGAACCTGCTGACGCTCGAAGTGACCTCTACTCAGCGGGTGCGGTGCTGTACGAGATGGCGACCGGCCAGCGGGCATTTCGGGATGGACTACCGGCCCGGTTGACAGACGCCATCTTGCATCTGCCGGCCGTCCCACCCCGTGCGGTGAACGCCAGGATCTCTCCGGAACTGGAGCGGATCATTCTGAAGTGCCTACAGAAGGAACCGGAAAATCGCTACCAGTCCGCCGCAGAACTGGAAGTAGATCTACGGCAGTTGGCAACACTCGAGGTTCCGCGATCGGGGACGGCTGTGCGGCGATTGCCGATTTGGCGGCGACATCCAGGCGTGGCAACCGCCTTAGCCGTGGCGCTGTCAGCGATTGTCGTTGGTTTGAGTGTTGGGAGATGGTGGGAACAGCAAGCAGGGACGGTCCGGGACGCATTCAGTCGCTGGCAGTTTTACCGCTCCAGAATTTTTCCGGGGATCTCCAGAAGGATTACTTCGCCGATGGGATGACCGATGAACTGATTGCAGATCTCTCCCAAATCAGCGCGCTCCGGGTGATCTCGCGGACGACGATGATGCAGTACAAGGGCACGCGAAAGCCTCTACCGCAGATCGCGCGAGAACTGAGCGTCGATGCGGTGATCGAAGGTTCGGTGTTGAGCTCCGACAACCGCGTGCGCATCACCGCGCAGCTAATTCAGGGGGCAACCGACAAACACCTGTGGGCCAGAAGTTACGAGCGCGACGCGCGAGACGTGCTGAAGCTGCAGGGCGATGTTGCTAGCGCTATCGCAGATGAAATCAGAATTGCCGTGACACAGCAAGAACGAGCGCGCCTCACCCACGCGCCCCCGGTAATCCCCGCCGCTTACGAGGCTTATCTTAAAGGCCGCTATCACTCGCAGCAGGGGACTGAGCACGACCGGCAGCAGGCCCGGCAATACTTCGAACAGGCAGCGCAGATAGATCCGAATTACGCTTCCGCTTATGCCGGCTTGGCCGATTATTACTGGTCGACGGATGAACTGCCCCCACGCCTGGCCATGCCCAAAGCGAAGCATTATGCGCTCAGGGCCCTGGAGATTGACCCCACTTTGGCCGAGGCGCACACCTCGCTGGGGGCTGTCCAATTCTTTGCGGATTGGAACTGGTCAGAGGCCGAGAGAGACTTTAGGCGCGCGCTCGAACTGAACCCTGGCTATGTGGAAGCGCATCGTATGTACTCAACTTACCTGTCGGCAATGGGGCGGAGCGAGGAAGCCTTGGCCGAGATCCGCAGGGCGCAAGAGCTCGACCCCCTTTCCATCGCGACCCAGATCACCGTCGGGTGGACGTTCTACTATGCTCGTCGCTACGACCAGGCCGTCGAACAGTGCGGGAAAATCCTCGAGTTGGAACCTAATTCCGTCGGCGCCCGCGATTGCTTGGGGCTCAGCTACTTGGCCAAGAAGAAGTCCAAGAAAGCCATCGAAGAGTGTCAAAGGGCGGTAAACCTTTCCGGCAACGATTTGAACCGCGCCGTGGATCTTGCGCGCGCCCATGCACTGGCGGGCAACAAGGCCGCGGCGCGCTCCGCGCTAAAGGAATTGCGCGCGCGAGCCCTACGAAGCTACGTACCCCCGTCGTTATTCGCACAAATCCATTTTAGCCTGGGGGAGAAGAAGCAGGGGCTTGCTTGGCTGGAAACGGCCTACGCTGATCGTGATCTATACCTGGCATGGCTCAAGGTGGAGCCCGCATTCGACTCTGTTCGGTCCGACCCGGGCTTCCGGGATCTCATGCGTCGTCTAGGCCTCCCGCCCTAGAGCCTCTTCGAAAGGACTTTCTCCAACGTGCTCCGCACACTTCGCGGTCGGTTGTGGGCCGCAAAGTCCACTTCGCAGCCGAGCGAACTCGTCCCTGAGAACCCCAGGGTGACTTGCGCCCCTCCTTCAGCCAAGTGGCATCCAACGCCCCGGCGGCCGGCTCGGCCCCGAATTGTCCCCCTGAAGCAGCGTCAGCCTGTTGTTGTTTGAGGGCACGCTGCAAAAGTCGCGAGACTGTCCTTGGTGTGGTTGATAACCACTGTCCAGCTTGATGACTCAGTCGCCTCGGGAATTCCTTTACCGCGCGGCGGCTTTGCGCAATGCGAAGTCCACAATACCGGCTGTTCACCATACAGCTTGTGTTTTTCAGCAAAGGCCAGGGGGTTCCGGTCAAACTCGCTAAAGAGTTCGGCCGTCAGGGTCAGCACCACGACCCGAGGCCAATCAGGGTTCAAATCTGTTTCCCACAGCTTTAAGACTTTACCGCCCGATAGCAACTCCTCCCAGGCGGCGGGTTTCCGTTGCATGAGCGCCCTCCCTTTTCCGGATGAACTGAGTTATACCTATGTTCGCTTTGTATACCTGCGGGGACTTAAAGTCAAGCGGTTAATTTATCGTCTCGACTGGCGCTCATGGCACGGAGTGCAGAGTGTTGACCTTACCGCAGACCCTGCGACTTTTCGATCTCGGGGTGGCGCTCCCGATTGTCACGCAGGACCTTCGCCGGAATCCCGATTCACACCTCAAGAGCGAATCCGCATATTAACAATTGAGTAGACAGAAATTAGATTGAGAGCCACAGAGTGTGAAAGTCACCCCCGCTGCGCCACCCGCTCGTCCCTCCGAGGCGAGGTCCTTGCCGCGACTTCTCCCCAACGGTCATTGAGTGCATACCAGGGTGATGGGGATCTTTTGGGAAACGGCCCCGTTGGGAGGATCCAACTGGAGTTGTTCCCACTGCTTGATAGTCTTCCCAGGGTCACCGGATAATGTCCAGTTTTCTTGAACCGTCCGAGACTGGTTGGGGCCAGAGAAGCTAATCACTTTAGGGGCGCTGGTAGCCCCATCACTCCGAACCCAGGCATAACGGATGTCTCCGGTTCCCGTGGATTGCAGCCCGGCATAAAACGTATACCGATGCGGGCAGTTGCCTTTGAAGTAGTCGGGATGGACCCAGACGCGCAGAATGGTCGCGCCGCTGGTTCCGGCGGCAATCGGTTGCCCGACTGATGCTTCGGTGTGAGGCTTACTTTCTTTCTCGCCCAGGTTGACATTCGTGGAGAGCTTCACTTCGGGAAGCGCGGCCTCGGCGTGAGCGCTGATTCCCGTGCTGCTCATCTCGCCCGGGACTTGAGTGTCGCAGTTGGAGGGCGGAGCGAAAAGCGAGTCGGGCGGCTTGCTGAAACTCACTTGCTTGACCTCCAGAAGAGTTAGGGGTTTGCCGTCCGGACCGGGCATTTCCGTTTTGACGACGAAATTGCCCTTCTCCACGATCCAAACCCTGGACTTGCCTCCCGGTCCGGAGATTTCTTCGATTTTGGCCGGGATACCGTTGATGTTTTCAGTTCCCACAACCTTCGCGTTCTGCTGGGCCAAGCCAGCCAGTGATGCGGCGGAGGCTGCAATGGGGTCATAGTTGGATGGCATGTCCGTGTCCACGTAGCGCATCCAGGAGCAAGTGTTATTAATCATATCGCGCTTGTACGCTTTATGCGCCGGAAGGTCGAACAGGTAGCGCACCTGGACGCCCCTGGGTTTGCCCGCCGAGGCAGCAATCGTCACCTCGACGACTTCTTTGGAACCATTACGATAGAGTTTGACGTTCGACTCTCGGTCGGCGGACATACTTTCATACGTGGTCCGGGAGATTAGGCTCGCCGAATACGTTTGCGGCATGGAAGACTGCGCCGATAGACGTGGGACGGCGAAGGCCGAAAAGAACGCCAGTGCTAGGATGGTATGTCGGAAATATCGAATCGCCATTGTGCCCCCCTTGGCAACAATAATATCGCTGCTTGCGCCCGTGCCTTCACTGCTCCAACACGAACTGATCGTTCCTCGTGGCGATACGCACGGTCGTCTGCTGGGCGAGGGCCACGCGCACGTGCTCCGCTTTCAGGCTCGTCTCGCCGGCCCTAACCACCACCGTGTACTCTCCCGGCGAAAGCTCCTCGGCCCCGGCCCCGGCTTCGCCGGCGGCCACCTCTTTGCCCGTCGCGTCCAGCACGCTGTATGGAAAGCGGTCGACCGCCGCCATTTGGAGCGCCCGCGCCAGCGCCGCCCCGCTCTCCGCCGCATAGAAGCGTAGCGCCGGTGCCACCCCCGAGGCATCGCCAGATCACGTCATCATCAATCGATCAGTCCTATCGCGGACCCCTTGCCTGTCCCCTGACACCTGGAATCTGCTCTTCCCCACCTACCACCTACCGTCTGCCACCTACCACCTACGACATATCATCTATGTCCTTTGTTTTCAGCAACATTCCCGCCTTAAAGGGCTAAGTGCCTTTTTTTTCATACACATTCCCGGCTTGTCCTCGAGTTTTCCATTGCGGTCCTTTTTTTTCATAGACATCCCCGCGTCGCTCGTTCATTTTTTAGAGTTACTGCGCTCGTCGTGGCAAAGGGAGGCAGTGACATGCTGTCGGTTCGGAGAGAAGGGTGGGGAGCCATCCGTGAGGTCTCTCGGATCATGGCAGAACAGCCGGGCATCATCTCCTAGGCTATCACATTAAGCATAGCTTGTCAAGGGCCTTTTTTGAGAACTTTCCCCTTTTTTTTGTTCGTGGGATGCGATTCACCTTATTCGACGCGGTATCGTGAGTGCGGCACTTCTTTTCCGATGTTCAGCGCCGATCTGGGCCGCAGGGCGTCTTTAGTGAAAATAAAGGCTTTTCCGCTAGCCTCGTCAACTTGGGAAGTCGCGCGCGGCCGCTCCAAAAGCGGCTAGACCGTCCTTATGGAGTCGAAATTGAAGTGTTCGCAACCCATCACTTTTTGAGATATGTATCCGCCTTGTTTTCAGTAGTTACACCGAATTCATGCCAAATTCTGAGGAAACTCCTGTCTTTTTTGAGGCAGGGTCATCGCTCCGTCGCGGGTGATGTGGCGCCGCCCGGAACCTGTTCCCACATCCTCGGGAGGGCGGCACGTGTCGGTCTCGCCGCGCGGGACCGTCTTTGCCATCCGAGACCGAGGGATTCTGAGGCGTTGATGCCGGGCTGGAGGAGTCGCCCGGCGCGTCTTCCTCCCAGATAAAAAAACCCGGCCTTGGCGGAGGGGTTGGTCGCCGAGGTAGAGCAAGAGCTCGAGGCCCTGCTGGGCGCCGGCGCCGTTGAGGAACTGGACTTGGAGGCGGTGGAGACGGCCTTGTGACGCCGGGCGCTGCGCGTGGCGGCACGGCTCCTGGAGGAGCGCTTGAATGCGGATCATGGCGACCAGAGCGGCGCCACCCGGCCGTGTGGGTGCGGCCAGAAGGCCCGCTACGTCGGGCGGCGAGCCAAGCGCTTTCAGAGCGTGCTGCGAGGACTGAACCTGGAGCGGGCCTATTATCATTGTCCGGCGTGCGGCGAGGGGTGCTGCCCTGCATCAGGTTCGCGCACTCCGAGCTTGCCGAGGCTCTCATCGAGTTGTAGCGCGGAGACTCGTTCCCCAGGGACTCTGCGGCTTTTGATCGCGCAGCAAGACCCAGGCGGTGAACAGAAAATAGTTGCCATAGAATGCGTCTCCCTTCGTATGCAAACGGAGTCAGCGTAGCGTCAAAAGTTCTCATGGGCGATGACTGCGGTCACACCGCGTGCAGTCGAGAGTCGAAACGCGATGGGTGCCAGCGTTGCAAGTCCCAGGGTCGCCCGGCAAGACTCCCAAGTGCAGACGCGGCAGGTCGGAAAACGGGCTGGCACCCATCGGCAGGACAGAAAGTCATGGATTCACTTCGAAAGCGATTCACTTGAAGCCGCAATCCTTCTTGGCCGTATCAAAACCGGCTGTTTTGCTTAATCAAAGGAAAGTAATCTGTCGAAAAAAAGAGTGAGTTGCACCGGCAGCAGTTCTGGCATTCGCGGTATCAACTCGTACTTGGGCTGCGACGGGGACTACGTCGAACATTGTGACTGTTTCCGCGCAAGCCACCGATTGTCAAGAATCAAAGACCTTTCACGTGCTACTGCGGCTGATGATTTGTACTGACGTTGACTCTTTTCAACTTTCAGCCTTTTTCCAGGCGACTCGATGCCTTTTGGAAATGGCGGATGCGGACCTGAAGGGCACTTATGCGCAGTTTTTCAACGCGCTTCACGGCTTTTGGAAGAGCCCACGAAAACGGACAGCACTGCACCCCCAGTGACGTGGGCTAGCCCAAGCGCAGTAAAGGACAATATAAGAATAGCCTTGTGTCCGTTTAGTGACCCAGGTCGCCTCGCCACTCTTGAATGCCAAAGCCCTGAGCGGGCCACGCCATGAATCATCTCACACGAACGAAAGTGAACCTAGGCTTAGGATTTGGACTGACGTTCTTGGCGCTTGCTACCATCCTTAGCGTTCGAGAATCCGTGCAGTCGATTGAGGCGGCTCGTTGGGTGAACCGCACACACGAAGTGCTGGAGCAAGTCGGCACAATTCTTTCCCTCGTGCTAGACGGTGAAGCCGCGCGGCGGGGCTATGTCCTGACCGGGGACCCGAGCTTTCTAGAGCAATACGAGACCATCCCAGAGAAACTCCAGGCTTCACTGCGGCGTCTCCAGGAACTTACCGCTGACGATGCATTCCAGCAGGAACGCCTCAAGGAGCTGAAACCCTTAATTCAGAAAAAGCTAGAGAACCTTCAGACCAGCATCGAGCTCCGCAAGCAGCCGGGAACCGCCTTGACCTACCAGGAATTACTGACTGAACAGGGCAAGAAAATGACAGACCAGATCCGGCGGCTGACGGGTGAAGTGCAGCAGAAGGAAGGCACGTTGCTGATCGAGCGGGCAGCCAGAAGCCAGGTGAGCGCCCGAACCGTGGTGAGCTTGATTGCGCTGGGGAGCCTGCTGAGTTTGTTAACGGTGTCGGTTTCGTTACTCATAGTGAACCTCGACATGAGCAAGCGAAAGCGCGCCGAAAACGCCTTGCGCGCCAGCGAAGAGCGTTACCGCACTCTTTTCAGAAAGGCAGCGGAGGGAATCCTGGTCGCCGACACCGAGACCAAGAAGCTCCTTTATGCCAATCCTGCCGTGTGCCGAATGCTGGGTTACACCGAAGAGGAGCTGGCGGGCCTGAGCGTACGTGACATTCACCCGCCCGAAGATAGGGCAAGGGTCATGAGCGAATTCGAGGCTCAGGTACGGGGGAAAAAAACGACCGCAGTAGCCCTGCCGTGCCTCCGCAAGGACGGCACCAGGATTTATGTGGACGTCACCAGCGCCGTGATGGTGATCGACGGAATGCCCTGTAACGTAGGTTTCTTTAGCGACGTCACCGAACGCAAACGGGCCGAGGAGGCCTTGCGCGAGGCAGAAGAGCAATTTCGCTTGCTGTTTGCCTCGACCCCCCTGCCCACCTTCCTTTGGGATCTGGAGACGCTTCAGTACCTCGAGGTTAATGACGCTGCCGTCTTCCATTCCGGCTACTCCCGCGACGAGCTCCTGAGGATGCGGGTCACGGACCTCCTGCTGCCAGAAGCCGCCCCCCGCATTCTCTCCCAAATGCAGGTGATACGCACCCAGTCACGAGATCGCGGCCACGGGCGCCACAGACTTAAAGACGGACGAGTCGTTGACGTGGAAGCTGATGCCCATGCTCTGCATTTTCGCGGACGAAGAGCGGTCCTCGGCGTCATTCAGGACATCACGGAGCGCAAGCGGGCCCAGCAAGCCCTGCAAGAGAGCGAGGAAAGATACCGGGATTTGGCTGAAAACGCTGCCGAGCTTATCCAGAGTGCTTCTGCGCAGGGACAGTTCCTTTACGTCAACCGCGCTTGGCGGCAAACCCTCGGTTACAGCGAGGAGGAGATTGCGCGTCTCTCCATCACGGACATCATCTCTCCTCGGCACCTAACACATTGTCAGCAGGTACTGGCGGCGATCATGGCCGGCGAGACGGTGAATGACGTTGAAACGGTGTTTGTGGCCAAGAACGGTACAGAGATTATCGTCGAGGGATCCGTAAATTGCAGGCTGGTCGACGGCAAGGCGGTCGCCACAAGCGGCATCTTCCGCAACGTCACCGCCCGCCGGGAAATAGAAAAAATGAAGAACGAGTTCGTCTCCACGGTAAGTCACGAATTACGAACACCCCTCACCTCCATACGCGGGGCTTTGGGTCTTCTGGCCGGAGGCCTACTGTCCGCCGATCCCAGCAAGGCGCGGCGCATGGTCGATATTGCCGTAGCCAATACCGACCGCTTGGTCCGCCTCATTAACGACATTCTCGATATCGAGCGGATAGAGTCCGGCCGGGTCAAGATGGAAAAACGAGCCTGCGAGGCCACCAGCCTGATGTTGCAGGCTGTGGATTCGGTGCGAGAATTGGCGGACAAGGCAGCAGTGAAATTGGAGGTGTCAGCGGGGCCGGGAAGAATCCTGGCCGATCCTGACCGCGTCATCCAGACCCTGACGAATCTTCTGGACAACGCCATCAAGTTCTCTCCACAAGGAAGTACCATTTCACTCAATCTCGGGCGGCAGAACGGCGACATGTTGTTCGAGGTGAAAGACCGGGGGCGGGGGATTCCGGCGGATAGACTCACCGTAATCTTTGAGCGTTTTCAGCAAGTCGATGCGTCGGATCGGCGGGAGAAGGGGGGCACGGGCTTGGGCCTCGCAATCTGCCGCAGCATCGTGGAGCAACACGGCGGCCGCATTTGGGTGGAGAGTGTCTTGGGGCAAGGCAGTTCGTTTTACTTCACCTTGCCAGTTATGGAGGAACAAGTCGTGACCGTTATCCCGGCAGTGGCTGCCGGAGCACGAACGGTCCTTGTGTGTGACGATGATGCGTCGATCCTCGCCGTCGTGCAGGAGTTGCTGGAACAACGCGGTTACGGGGTGGTGGCGGTGGGTTCCGGTCGGGAGGCCGTCAAGCAGGCAGTCGCCCAACTGCCCGACGCCATTCTGCTCGATCTCTTGATGCCGGAGATGAACGGGTGGGAAACCATGACCGCGCTGAGGGAGCGCCCGGAAACCTGCGAAATTCCTATTATCATTCTCAGCGTGCTGCCGCCGCGTGACCTCAGGAAAACGGACGTTGAAGTGGTGGGTTGGATTCAGAAGCCTGTTGATGAAACCCTGTTGTTTCAAACCCTCTCGATCGCCATCAGCAGGCCTGGCAAGTCAGCTCGGGTGCTGGTGGTCGAGGATGACGTGGACCTGGCGCGTGTCATCCGAGAAGTCTTCGAGCGCCACGGTCACGAGGTTTACCTCGCGCAGACGGGCCGCCAGGCGGTCCAGTTGGCGGAGCACGTTCTGCCAAATCTGGTTGTGTTGGATCTGGTGTTGCCGGAAGGGGATGGGTTCGAGGTGGTCAGCGCACTTCGCCAGAACAAGGTGTTGCGCCGCGTGCCCCTGGTGGTCCACACCGCGAAGGACCTTGATGACCCCGAGCGCGCCAGGCTGAGGCTTGGAAAGACCGTTTTCCTCACGAAAGGACGGATCTCCCACGAGGAGTTTGAAAAGCAGGTGCTTGGCTTGCTGAAGGGAATCATGTCCGCGACAGTCGAAAGAGGATCTGCATGAACGTTAAACGCATTCTTATTATTGATGATGAAGATGATATCCGAGAAGTGGCAAAGCTCAGCCTGGAAATTGTAGCAGGGTGGGAAGTTCTGGCCGCAAGGTCCGGGGCTGAGGGGTTAGCCATGGCAGAGGCCGAATACCCAGATGCCATTTTGCTTGACGTCATGATGCCGGAAATGGATGGGCCGGCCACACTCCGGATGCTTCAGGATAACCCTGCCACTCAGAAAATACCGGTCATACTCATGACGGCGAAGGTGCAGGCCACCGACCAAGAGGCGTTTAGGACGCTACGGGTGGCCTCGGTCATCGCCAAACCTTTCGATCCGATGCAATTGGCCACCCAGGTGTCGACCGCTTTGGGCTGGGTTCAGCAGGCGCCTGGGCATTGCCGTTGCGCTGGGGATTCGGAGGAGTTGAGCCCAACCAATATGGAAGCCAGCGCTCTTGAAGAGGCCCGGATGGCTGTGGCGCAACTCTGGGATTCCTTCCGCGACACCATCAGGGAGCGCGTGCAAGTCCTCGAAGAAGCCGTAACCGCTTTGCAGAAGCAGAAACTCAGCGACTCGCTTCGGCTAAAAGCGGAGCAGGAGGCTCACAAGCTGGCGGGATCGCTGGGGACCCTCGGCTTCGTGGAGGGATCAAAGCTAGCGGGCACGATCGAAATGCATTTCCGGCCTGATGCGCTCCTGACGCTGGAGCAACTGCCGGACCTGCAGGAGAAGGTGGCGGCGCTTCGCAGTGGGCTAGAAAAGCCCCCGACCGCTTGAGGGCATTTTCCGCAACTTCTTAAGGGGTCGCGCGTCCTCTTGGGAATTCTTTGCAAGAAACGCATAGGTTTGGAACTGGTGCTACAGGCCATAAGTGCGACGCAGCAGCCGCGTCACACGCGTGTGGAGCTCCGGAATGGAGACCGGCTTCCCCATGTAATCGTCGGTACCCACCAGAAAGCCCTGCGAACGACTCTGCTCATCGGTGTTTGCGCTCAGCATCAGTATGGGGATAAAGGCGGTCTGGATATTCGCGCGCAGCTTGCCGCAAACCTCGAAGCCGTTCATTCCCGGCATGTTCAGGTCGAGAATCACCAGGTCGGGTTTCAGATTCTCTGCCGCCTCAAGACCCTCCGGGCCATTAGCGGCCTGAATCATTTCCGGATGGAAAGGCAGTGGTTCCAGGGCTTGAACCACGATGGTGCGCACCACGACATCGTCGTCCACCACCAGGATGCGCGGCCGCTTGCCTAGCTCTCCCGTCGGGGCAGGGAGAAGAGCCGTCGTTGCAAGTTTCGGACGTGGGCGAGCGGCTGGAATCTCGGCGCCTTCCACCTCGGCCTTTTGATCAGGGCTTTCGGCTAGGGTGGCAGCGGTCTTTCCCGCCTGAGCATTGCAGTAGGGGCAGATCTTCCATTCCAGCTTCAGCTCCTGCCGGCAGGAATCACAGATGGCTTTGAGCGGAAAGCGGCAGTAAGGACAAGCGGCAAAATCGCGGTTGATGAGGGTGCTGCAATGCGGGCAGCGTAAAACCTCCTCCTCTTGAAGTTGGATGACGCGCAGGACTTCCTCGACAGTGGTCACGCCTTGCCGAACTTTATCCAGAGCGTCGTCGTAGAGGAAGATCGTGCCGCTAGCCACCGCAGCCTTAATCAGCTCTGCTTCTGAGGCGCGCTGTGCAATTTTTGTTTTCAGATCGGGGGTCATACGCAGCAGTTCGAACACGCCAACCCTTCCCGAATAGCCCGTCATTCCACAACGGGGGCATCCTGCCCCGTGAAAGAAGGGGAAATCCGCAGCTTCCAGGTGAAGCTTCTCAAGGAGCGTCTTTTCTGGCAGAGTTTCCTCTTTGCAGCGCCCGCAAATCCTGCGCACCAAGCGCTGCGCCAGGATGAGGTTGACTGAAGACTGGATCAAACTCGGCTCCACTCCCAGATCACGCAAGCGCCCGATCGTGGCGACGGTGCTGTTGGTGTGTACCGTGGAAAAAACAAGATGGCCCGTCATGGCCGCATGGAAGGTAATTTCCGCAGTCTCGGGATCTCGAATCTCGCCCACCAGGATCACGTCAGGATCCTGGCGAAGAATCGATCGCAGGCAGGAGGCGAAGGTCAGGCCCGCCTTGAGGTTGACTTGCACCTGGTTGATCCCTTCGAGCTGGATCTCGATGGGATCCTCGACCGTGATGATATTAATGGAGGGATTCTTCTTTTCGTTCAGAAGGGAATAGAGGGTCGTGGTCTTGCCACTGCCCGTCGGCCCCGTCACCAGGATGATGCCCTGGGGCTGGTCCACGGCACGTTTCAGGAATTGCAGGTTCGCGCGATTGAGTCCCAGCGAGGAAGTGGGCAGGGTCTCCCGGCCGGAGCCGAGGATGCGCAGCACCACCTTCTCGCCGTAGTGCGTGGGCAAAGTCGAGACGCGCAAGTCGATTTCATGACCCTCGTAACTCGCCTTGATTCGCCCATCCTGTGGAACGCGCCGCTCGGTGATATCCATAACTGCGAGAATCTTCAGACGCGATACCAGAGACTCGCGCAGCCACTTGGGAACCTGCATGAGTTCGCGCAGCATTCCATCCACGCGCGTGCGCACCTGGAGTTTATGCAGAGTAGGCTCGATGTGAACGTCGCTGGCGCCTTGCTTGACGGCGGCTTGAAGGATGAGGTTCACTAGCCGGACCGCGGGACCTGGCTTGATCCCTTTTTCAGTCGCCTCCGTGCTGAGTTCTGCGTCCAGTTGCGGCCCGAGGACCTGGAAGTCCACTTCTTGTTCGATATTCTGCAAAAACTCTTCCAGCCACTTTTCGGGCGCATAGTAGGTCTTGATGGCATCGAGGACTTCCGTGCGGCTGGCCACAACAGGCTTGACGACGCACCCAGTGCTGAACTCCACGTCTTGGAGAGCCAGGAGGTCAGTTGGGTCAGCCATGGCGAGCACCAGAACCGGGCGGCGCTTTACGCCCCCTGACTCCATGGAAGGTTCTGCGGACTCTATGCTGATCGGAAGGCAGACGAACTTGCGCGCCATCTCCTCGGAAACAAGGTGCAGCGCCTCAGCCTCGATGGTCGCCGCCGCGAGCTTCAGTTGGGGGAGGTGTAGGCTGCGCGCAAGGGCCTTGGAAATCTTTTCTTCGGGGATTTTCTTTTCATTGAGGATCGTGTCCCAGAACGTCCGCTCGGTTCCTTCCGCCCGTGCGAGCAGGCTTGTTGCCTCTTCTGCGGTCAACAGACCTGACTTCTGCAAGATTGATGCTAGTGGCCGACTCATGGGAAGTTCCTTTCCCGCCAAGGCATCCCCTAACCGGCAACTGCTTCCTGCCACTTTTGATCGTCAGTAGGATACTGATGAGGGTTGATCCCTCCTTGCGGTCGTTGCCGGCCGCTGGCTGGCGGAAACGCGCATACCATACTGAGGGCTGAATCGCGCCTCCCCAGGTAAGACCGCGCGACATTCAGGGCATCCAGGCATGGGGAACAGGTCCGTCCGAAATGGACTTGCTCTTCACCTCCCTAGCATGATATTACTCCGTCATTTAAGTTTCAAGCTCTCAAGGCAGTCGCACTCCAAATGCCGCGAGGGAGCGTTCGTTGCGATTTTGTGTGTAAGGTAAGCGTTATACTGACTTGACAGTTGATGGACAGCCCCAAGGTGATATTAGCCTCTTCAGCGAGAAAGGAATGAACCCAATGGCAGCTTTCAAACCCGTTGGATATGCGGTGATTGGATTAGGGGGATTTGCACAAGGCGCGATCTTGCCCGGCTTCCGGCACAGCAAGAAGACAAAGCTGGTGGCCCTGGTGAGCGGTGACAGGTCCAAGGCCAAGCGCCTTGCCACGAAGTTCCACGCTGGGGCCTTTTACACCTACGAGGAGTTGCCGGCCTGCCTCAGCAATCCGCAGGTTGAGGCCGTCTACATTGCCACCCACAACGGCTCGCACGCCCACTACGCAGTTCAGGCTGCAAACGCCGCCAAGCATGTACTTTGCGAAAAGCCTATGGCAAATTCGGTGGAAGAGTGCCGTCAGATGCTGGAGGCCTGCCGCGCTTCTGACGTTCGCCTGATGATTGCCTACCGCAAGTATTTTGAGCCTGCCAGTCTCGAGCTCAAGAAACTGATCACGCGCGGGAGACTCGGGCGGCTGAAATACATTCATTCGGCTTTCGGGATCGTTATCCACGCTCGGGGGAAGGCTGGCGCGTGGCATCTCGATCCCAAGCTCTCGGGCGGCGGCGCACTGCCAGACGTGGGAGTTTACTGCGTGAACACCATACGCTGGCTTGTGGGCGAGGAACCCCTGGAGGCCTCGGCGTATCAGTGGGCGACTGATCCCGAGACATTCAGCAAGGTGGATGAGAACATC
>Ga0208192_1001271_pt1 | contig 15436 bp, 15 predicted proteins | sample June2015DPH_13_1_2_FD_184711 | JGI IMG/M metagenome (GOLD analysis project Ga0208192, IMG submission 184711) | Peatland microbial communities from SPRUCE experiment site at the Marcell Experimental Forest, Minnesota, USA - June2015DPH_13_150... | ecosystem: Environmental > Terrestrial > Soil >... | reverse complement strand
GGCGGTTTTTCCGCAGCCTGTAAAGCCGCTCAGCTTGCTATTGAATTCGTTCGATGCTTGACATATAGTGGCGGCGCAACGCAGCCGAGCCATGCTGCTCTGCCCGGAGCATCCCTCAGGGTGAGAGCGGCAGCCCTGGCAATCTGAGAGGCGCGGGTTATGTCGCGCCGATTCCTCTGTAGTGATATGACCCGCCATGCCACCCTCCCCAGGAGGAGTTCTTATGTTGTATTCCTTGCCTTCCTTCTCCCGAAGTTCTCGCTGGCTGATTTGGATCGCTCTTGCCTGTGCTCTGATCCTGAGCTGCTCACCCCCGGTTGAGAGGCCCACCGGTCCGGCCGGCGACTATGACGACGCAAAAGATATGTTCAAGCGTGGTCGCTTTGATCGCGCCCTGGAATTCACCGATGGGTTGGCCACCTCCACGCCGCCCACCAAGTTCACCGAGCGCGCGCGGGTGCTGCGCGCCGTGATCTTTACGGGCCAACTCAAGAGCGCCAAGGAGCTCGCCGAGGCTTACAGCAAAGGGGCCGATCAGACCAAGAACCCGCACTTCATGGCCGAGTATGGACGGCTGCGGCACGACAATCTCGAGTACGCAGCCAAAGCCGCACTGGGCTTGGCCGAGACCGCACACCAACTCGTTTCCGACGGGGTCATTGCCAATGAATTGGTCCTGGAAGCCAGCTTCCCCACGACCGAAGGCCCGCTGGAAGTGAAAGAGCTGAAGCACGTCGAGGAAGGGGGCTGGATCGAGCCCGACCAGCAGGATAGTGCGGCCCTCGATTCTCTCCGCAAGGGCATCGATGACGCTCTCGCGGATGCGGTATCCGGAGACCGCTCCAAGGCCCGCAACGCTCTGGCCAATGGCTCGACCAAGCTCGCAGGCGTCGATGTCGCGCTCTTCCTCGGAAAACAACTGGCGGAAGGCGCCACCATCTTTGACAAGAAGCACAGTCGCGACTCGATGAAGTTGAAGACCCTCTGCACCGAGGGCGATGCAACCATCAAAGCAGCTCTGGGGCTCTTGAAAGACCACCCCGACAAAGACAAGGATAAGGAAATCAAAAAGCTTCAAGACCGCTACAAAACCATTCTCAAGAACCTGTAGTCCAGCCCTCACCCAACCTTCCAGGGCCGTTCCTTCCGAGGACGGCCCCCTTTGTTTGCAGCCAGTCGCAAGGTGGCGGTCGAAAGGGGGTAGCGCAGCGCGGCGGAGCCCTAAAAGAAAATCAAAAGGCAAATGGCAAAGGGCAAAAGTGAAAAGCCGCGGGTGGCGCATACGTCCCGACGGCTTTTGTCGGGATGTATGCGACCCAGGGACGATATAATGTTCGGGTGTCTAAGCTAAAGCACTATTACGGCCTCAATCATCTGCATTATTTGATCACCCGCACGTATCGGCGCACGCGCCGGAACACCCCCTCACCCCCGGCGCTCGGGGCCCCCTCCCTCGCGCGAGGGGAGAGGGCTGGTGAATCGTGCTGGGCGGCTGACGAAAAAGCCACGCACATGTCATCCTGAGCATTGACAGCCTTTCGGCTGCCCATAATGGGCACAAACTCGACAAGGAGAACCAATGCCCCTTGCTGTCATCCTGAGTCCTTCGTCTGTCATCCTGAGCGCAGCGAAGGATCCTTTTCAGTTGACTCCGCGAAGCCCCCGCATTTGTAAATGAAAAGGACCCTTCGTCCAAAGAACGGACTCAGGGTGACAGCGCAAGCGATGCTGAATCTGAATGACTTACGCGTCGAGTTCCTGCAGACCCCTTCGCAGTCATCCTGAGCCCATTCGCCGCGCTCAGGGTAAACTTCGCGAAGGCCTCAGCAGTTCGCTCGGGTAAGCAGAAGAACAAACTGCCGGGGTTCTTCGCAGAGTAAATCCTGAGTCAAATGAAAAGGATCCTTCGCTGCGCTCAGGATGACAGCGAACGGGCTCAGAATGACAGCGCGACAGCATGACAGGCCTTCTCATCAACCTGTAAGGTCGGCACGAGATGACACCGCAGCCATGCCGACCTCCCGACCATGTCGGGACAGGTTCTGGCCGGCGCTACTGTGAGCTGTCGGCTGTCAGCCCTACGCCACAGGCCGGCGCTTCAACCTTGCGGGCTGGACGCAATTCGGACAATTAGGCGCATTTCAAAAAGATTCTGCCTAACGGTGGGTAACTCAGGTAATAACTCTATTGACAATCCACGGGTGCGGTGCTAGCCTGCAGGGGTAAGTCCTGTGGCCGAACAGGGCTCGGCCCGGATGGTCAATTTGGAAAAAACTCGCTACCGGGGCTCGGCCCCGATGGTCAATTTGGAGAGAACGCGCTATCGGGGCTCGGCCTGAGGCGCGTCCCGGTCAATTGATCACCCGAGAATCACACCATCCTGATGGCCTCGAACGACGAAAACGCGATGTTCACGCGAAGAATGGAAGATTTCAGCCTACGCCCACCGCGGCGGCTTACCTATGTGCCGTTCAAGGTGAGGCGGGAGCTGTCCCAACAAAAAGATGTTAAAAATGAAGGTCGATCCGACTATATGTATGAAAACAAAGGAACAGAGAAAATGAAAAACGATCGATCCGGGGATGTTGATGAAAACACACAGGTTAATCGATAATCGGGACGAAGCCAGAATGTTGTTGAAAGGAAAGGAGATAGTCGCGAGATCGAGTGCAGGTGTCATTTGGGATGGGATTTCTTTCGAAAAAAATGGGCATTCCCACGGGTGGCGCATACGTCCCGACGGTTTTGGCCGGGATGTATGCGGCCCAAGGACGATACAATGTCCGGGTGTCTAAGCGCCGAGCGAACTGCTGAGGTCCTTCGCTCCGCTCAGGATGACAGCGAACGGGCTCAGGATGACACGGCCCAGGGCTCTTTCGTTCAAACGCTCGAAGTCAAACCGGCGCGCGCGACGATACGGGCCGCTGGTCAGATAGTGCAAGTAAAAGAACAACTTCCGGGGTTCTTCGCCCAAAGAGCGGGCTCAGAATGACAGCCGGGAGGCGTTTTTCCGCAGCCTGTGAAGCCGTGCCCGGACCTACCTCTGTGGCGAACATCCGACCGAAGACGCTCGCTCCAAGTGGCAAGGCTTCTGAAAACCGAAACTCTGCTACAATCAATTCGCCTATGCCCAACAAGCCTGAACTCTTCGGCACCGATGGCATTCGCGGTGTGGCAGGCCAATATCCCCTGGACCAGGCCACGGTGCGCAGGATCGGCAGCGCCCTGGGGGCCGTCCTCAAGGAAGCTGCGGGTCTGCCGCGTGTCGTGGTGGGCAAAGACACGCGCGAATCGAGCGAATGGATTTCCCTCGCTCTGGCCAGCGGGCTGGCCGCGGCCGGCACGCAGGTGGTTGACGCTGGGGTAATCACCACACCGGGGGTGGCCTTCCTGACCCGTCACCACGGGTTTTCCGCCGGGGTGGTGGTCTCGGCCTCTCACAATCCCTACAAAGACAACGGCATCAAGATTCTCTCAAGTGGGGGAACGAAGTTCGCGGAGGCGGAGGAACTTGAAATCGAGCGCCGGCTCGCAACTCTGCCCGAGTTGCCACCTGCCCCGGAGAGTGCCGTACAGTTTTCTCCCGGCCTCGTCCACGATTACGTGGAATACCTGGCAAGCCTGGTTCCAGCGGGATTGCCGGTTGCACAGTACCGGGTGGTTGTGGACTGCGCCCACGGCGCCGCGAGCCGCGTGGCGCCCTTGTTATTGGATCGTTTGGGGATGACCGCGCACACGCTGAACATGGAACCCAACGGCCGCAATATCAATCTGCGTTGCGGTTCGCTCCATCCCGAGTCGATGGCCGAGGCAACCAAGGCCCTGGGTGCTGACCTGGGGGTTGCCTTGGACGGGGACGCCGATCGTGCCATCTTCTCGACCCCCGATGGCCGCTTGGCTGACGGCGACCACGTGCTCTACGCGATGGCTCCCTTCCTCGATCGACACGGGAATCTCAAGGGGCGTGCGGTGGTCGGCACGTTGATGACGAACCTCGCGCTGGAATTGGCCCTGGCCCGCCAGGGCATCGGGCTGCGGCGTACCGCGGTCGGTGACAAGTTCGTGCTCGAGGAAATGCTGCGCTCCGGAATCTCGCTGGGCGGCGAGCCTTCCGGGCATATCATATTTGCTGACCTCTCGCTGGCCGGCGACGGCCTGATCACGCTGCTGGAAGTCCTGCGACTGCTTGCCGAAACTGGGGAGCCCCTCGGTTCGCTGCTGCAGGGCCTCAAGCCTTTTCCCCAATTGATCCGCAACGTGCGCGTCCGGGAGAAGCCGCCGCTCGAGTCCATTCCTGGCATCGCGCGGGCGATCGAGCAATGCCAAGGCGAGCTGGGTGAGCGGGGCCGCGTGGTCGTGCGCTACTCCGGCACAGAGCCCCTGGCGCGCGTGATGGTGGAAGCCGAGGAGGCGGAAGCCGTGCGGAATCACACCGCGCGCATTGCCGGAGCCATCGACTCCGCGCTGGGGCTGCGCGTAGGCCCGTAGTCGATTCGGTTGAACAGGCTGCGGAAAAACCCGTCGGGACTGTCATTCTGAGGAGCCGCAGGCGGTCCTGAGCATAGCGAAGGAAGAATCTCGCATTGCCATGAAAATGCGCAGAGCGAGATCCTTCGCGGAGTCTACCCTGAGCCAGCAGGCAGAGCGCGATCCTTCGCTCCGCTCAGGATGACAGCGAAGGGCTCAGGATGACAGCAGGGAAGCGGTTTTCCGCAGCCTGTGAAGCCCGCAGCGCGCCAGAGACGCGCCGGGGGGGGAGGCTGACATGCGGACGGCTCTGCTTTTGCCCACCTTTCTGGTTTTCGTTTTCCCTTCCGCCCAACTGCACGCGCAGGAAGCGCTGACCTCCGCCAACCTGCCGGACTTTCTCTCCCGATTTGAGCAGAACTTCTCCTTTGTGGAGGAGGCCTACACGGATCTCGCCAAGGAGAACCTGCCCCTGCGCGATACGCAGGGCCAACCGCTCGGCCGGCGGCCCCTCGAAGACCGCCGCGGCGTGATCTCCGCGCTACGCCAGAGTTCCCCCGAAGTCGCGGCCCATCCGCAAAGCCTGGTGAGCGTGATGAAGATTGTCTTCCAGACGGAAGAGTTAGCCGACGACCTTTTTGACCTGGCACAGGTGGCCTATGATAACGACCGGGAGGAGCTGGGCAGGCGGCTGGCGGCGGCCCGGCAAACCATGGAGCATAACAAGGACCTGCTTGCCAACTATCTGCTTTCCCTTGCCGCCGAGAAGGAAGAACGGCTGAAACAGCTCGAGAAGGAGAATGCCGAATTGCAGCTTCGCGTCAAGCCATCGACGCCCTGACTGCGCTGACCTCAGACGCGGACGGGTTACGGGGTTGGCATCTTAGCAACCCTGTAACGGTGGGTTTCATCCAACCGCCCTGAAACGACCCAGCAGCAAAGGATGACGCACCATGAAAGCAACCACCCTCTTCCTCCTGGTGGTGGCGCTGACGCTTCCGGCTTTAGCCCAATCACCGCCGGTCCGGCTGGTGCCACCGAGCAGCCTCAGCCCACGGCACAGCCGCAAGCTCCGGCCCCGGGCACGCCGCCAGCGGCCGCAGCACCGGCGCCGCCTGACAATTCGAAGCTCGTAGTGCCTGCCGAAACAAATATTCCTCTGATCCTAAGCAGCACCGTCAATTCACGCACTGCCTACGTGGGCCAGCCCATCTACTGCGAGACGATCTACCCCATCACGGTTGGCAACCGCATGGTGATCCCGGTGGGAAGTTCCGTGAAGGGTGCGGTCACGCAGGTGATCCGGCCCGGCCGCGTCAAGGGCCGGGCGCAGGTCGGCTTGCGGTTTGAACAACTGGTGCTTCCCAACGGAACCACCGTGCCGTTGCGCGCCACACTCTCCGGCTTCGGAACCACGGGCAAGGAAGACTTCAATCAGAAGGAAGGAAAAATCAAAGGGCAGTCGTCCAAAGGTGAGGACGCCGAAAAGATTGCCCGGACCACCATTCCGGGGGCCGAAGTCGGGACGATCGTCGGAGCCGGGAGGGGAGCTCCCCTCAAGGGGCTCGGCATCGGCGCGGCGGCGGGAGCGGCCGCAGGATTAATCTGGGTCTTTGCGACGCGGGGACAAGACGTGGTTCTGCCGCGCGGAACGAACCTGGAGCTGCAACTGCAATTGCCGCTGACTTTCAACCGCGACGAAGTGGAGCCGCCCTCCCGCTATGATGGGGGTCCGGAGTTGCCCCGGCGCGAATACGGGCCGCGAGCTTAGTCCGCGGTCTCCCCAAACCGGGGTGAGGCGGCCCGCTGCCTGCGGGGGACCGCCCCAACGCCTCCTGCCTCAAGAACAAGGACTCAGGAGAACACTACCGACTGTACCCCGGAAATCTCGAAGCGCTTGCGGCAGCGCGGATTCTTGCATTGCATGAAGTCGTCCCGGCGCAACATGTAAGAACGGGCCTTGGCAAAGCGTGCCCGGTCGCGCTCATCCGCGGGACCCCGGAGAGCGGGCTTCTTCGTTCGCTCCAGCCAGCGAATCTCGTAGGTATCGGTTTGGTGGCAATACTGGCACGAGAGGGTTGCAGGTTTCCGAGTCTCGCTCTCGGTAAAGAAATCGCGCTCTTCCATAGTGCGGTTATTCTAGACGGAATCACCTGATAACGCCACTGCGACGTTCGTGGAAATGCCGGGCAAGACACGCCATCTCAGACGGGCAGACTCCATCCTTTAGCCCCGCGATTGTCCGCCGCAAGCAAGTGGACCTCGGCCCGCACCTGCTTTTCGGCGAGAGTTGCTTGGATCAGTTCGCCGACGGCAGCCGTGTTCCCTCGCACAAAGCCCAGAATGGAAGGGCCGGCGCCGCTCAGACAAACGCCCAGCAGGTCCGGGTGCCTTAACGCGAGCACTTCCGGCAGGCCGGGCACTAACGGAGCACGGTAGGATTGATGCCAGCGGTCATCGAAGAAGCTGCGATGAAATTCCGCCTTGCCGGAAAAAAACTGCGCGGTCATCACCGCGGCGCGCTGCAAATTGTGGACGGCATCCGCCCGGGAATATTCGCCGGGCAGAACCTGGCGGGCTCTTTCGGTCGGCAAGGCGTAATCCGGCACAACCAGAACCAGCCCCAGGGGCTCAGGAACCGGGCACGAATAGGCCAGGACCTGGTCGGCGGCTTGAGCGGCCACCGTGAATCCGCCGTGCCAGGCTGCCGCGACGTTATCGGGATGGCCTTCCCGCTGCGCGGCAAGCGACACTAGTTCCTCGTCAAACAGCGGCCGATCGGCCAGCCAATACCCGGCGGCGAGAGCGCCGACGATCGCGGCGGCGCTTGAACCCACGCCTACCCCCACCGGAATCTGATTCTCAATCTCCATTTCAAAGCCGTTGGTCTTCCCCCAGCTTCGCAACGTTTCCTGCAAAGTGCGCGCGATGAGGTTAAACCCGCCAGCACGGACCCGGTCGGCGTGCACACCCTGGTAATGGACCACGATCTCCTTGTCCGCACGCGTGGTGACATGGATGTTCACGTAAAGGCTCAAGGCCATTGCGCCGCAGTCAAACAGGCAGCCGAGGTTGGCGCAGGTGGCCGGCACACGAACTGATACACGCTCACTCATCTCGAAAGTCCGCTCGCAGAACAAAGGGAAGATATCATACGCGACCGAGGCTCTGCCCGGCAACGGGCGAAATGGTCGAAATGGGATGATCAGGAGCAGGGCGCTTCAGCGGGATGGGTCGGAAGCGGGGGGCGGGGGGTCGCCCTCTTCCAAGACGAAAATCGCCGAATCGGCCCGAAGGTTGGGCAGGAACCGCACCACGGTGCTCCGCCCGGCAGGGGAGGCCCGCAGAGGAATTTCCTGGAGCACTTTCAATCCGGCCTTGTGGCAGAAGTCACGGAAGTCGGGGATCGTAGTGAGGTGGATGTTCAGGGTCTCGTACCACTCATAGGGCAGCTTATCGGTTTTGGGCATGCGGCCTCCTGCGAAAAGCTGCCAGCGCACGGACCAGTGCGCGAAGTTCGGAAAGCTCACGATGCACCGCTTGGCCACTCGGGCCATTTCCCGGATCAGGAACATGGGACGATGCAGAACCTGGATGGTATTCGTGAGGATCACATAATCGATGGACCGGTCGGGATAGTCGGCCAGCCCCACGTCCAGATCGCCGTGGTGTACGTTGAACAAACCCTTGGCGACACAGGCCTGAATGCAGGCCTCGGACAGCTCAATCCCCTCGGCGCGAACCTTCTTCCCGATCATAAGCGCCAGCAGTAAGTCACCCTCGCCGCAGCCCAGATCTATAACACGCGAGCCTTCCGGGATGAGGTCGATAATCACCTGGTGCTCAGGAGCCAGGTGCACGACGGTCCCGGCATCATCAAGTCGAATTTCTTCGCCCATCCCGCCCATACGCTAGGAAGCCCCCCTCCGCCCATGGCTCAGGAAATTTGAGATGAGAGAACTCAGTTGTACCGACTCCAGCAGGAAAGCGTCGTGCCCGTAATCCGTTTGGATCTCCGTGTAGATGGCTTCCGCACCGACGCGCCGCAAAGCGCTGACAATTTCTTTTGACTGATACGATGGAAACAGCCAGTCCGATGAAAACGAAATCACCAGAAACCTCGCCAGCACACCTGCGAAAGCCTGTTCCAGTTTGCCATAGGGCTGGGCGAGATCGAAATAATCCATGGCTTTCGAAATATAGAGATAGGAATTCGCGTCAAAACGGTTGACGAAATGATCGCCCTTGTAACGCAGGTAGCTTTCCACCTGGAAATCCGCCAGGAAGTTGTAACCGTACTCCGTCTTATCCTGCAGTTTACGGCCGAATTTCTGGTGCATCGACCGCTCGGAAAGATAGGTGATGTGCCCGATCATCCGCGCGATGGCCAGACCGCGGCGCGGTAGCGGCTTTCCATAATAGTCGCCTTCCTTCCAATGCGGGTCGGACTGGATGGCCTGCCGGCCCACCTCGTCGAAAGCAATCGCCTGCGCCGAAAGTTTGCTGGTGGTGGCAATGGGAATGGCCAGGCGAACCCTGCCCGGGTAGCTCACCACCCATTGCAGCACTTGCATGCCGCCCATGGAGCCGCCCACCACGCACAGCAATTGCTCGATTCCCAAGTGGTCAATAAGCATTGTCTGGGTATTTACCATGTCGTGCATTGTGACAATGGGAAAGGTCAGCCCATAAGGACGGCCTGTCTGGGGATTGATCGAGCTGGGGCCCGTCGAGCCCTTGCAGCCTCCGATGACGTTGGAGCAAATGACGAAGTATTTCCGCGTGTCGAAGGCTTTGCCCGGACCAATCATGATGTCCCACCAGCCGGGCTGGCGCTCGCCGGGTTGATTATAGCCGGCCGCGTGGGCGTTTCCGGAAAGGGCATGGAGAATGAGCACAGCATTGTCCTTGGCGGCGCTCAACTCTCCATAGGTCTCGTAGGCCAAAGTGATGGGGCCGAGACTTCGTCCGCACTCCAGGAGCATCTCCCCGGGCGGCTCAGCGAAAGTGAAGTACTGCGTCTTGACGATCCCTACCGAATCCGACTCCTCCATAATCTGCCATTTCTCGCCCCACCGCTGCCGCGTCTCCGCCCAGAGCGGAAAAACGCGACAGCAGAAGGTGCGGTTCCTCACCCCGGCGTCAACGTTGTGAGGTCTGCAAGGCCTGATCGATATCGGCGATGATGTCCGCGACGGTTTCGAGTCCGATGGAAAGCCGCACGAAGTCTTCGGTCACGCCGGTCGCCACCTGCTCCTGCGGACTCAGTTGCTGATGAGTCGTGCTCGCGGGGTGGATGACCAGCGACTTTGCATCACCGATGTTGGCAAGGTGCGAGAGCAGGCCCAGGGCGTTGATGAACTTGATTCCGGCCTGCAATCCGCCTTTGATTCCAAAACCCAAAATCGCGCCGAAGCCATTCTCGAGGTATTTCTTGGCCAGCGCGTGCGTGGGGTGGCTTTCGAGCCCCGGATAATTCACCCACTTCACTGCCGGGTGCACCTCCAGGAATTGCGCGACTTTCAAGGCGTTGTCGCAGTGCCGCTGCACCCGCAAGGACAGGGTTTCGACTCCTTGCAGAATCAGGAAAGCATTGAACGGGCTCAACGCCGGGCCGAGGTCGCGGAGAAGCTGCACTCGCGTTTTCAGGATGTAGGCGAGGTTCCCAAACGTCTCCACAAACTTGAGATGGTGATAACTCGGGTCGGGTTCCACGAGCTGCGGGAATTTCCCGTTCGCCCAGTTGAACTTTCCCGAATCCACGATCATACCCCCGAGGGAGTTTCCGTGGCCTCCCAGAAACTTCGTCAGGGAATGAACGACGATGTCGGCGCCCCAATCAAACGGCCGGCAAAGGTAAGGCGTCGCCACCGTATTGTCGATGATGAGCGGCACGCCCGCGTCGTGGGCGATCTTCGCGACAGCCTCGATATCCAGCATGTCATTCTTCGGATTGCCCAGGGTCTCCGCGTAGACCAGGCGCGTCTTGGAGGTGATGGCGCGCTTGAAGTTCTGCGGATTGCGGGGATCGACGAAAGCGGCCTCGATTCCCATTTTGGGCAGGGTGTAATGAAAAAGGTTGTAGGTGCCGCCGTAAAGGCTCTCCGACGAAACGATCTGGTCACCCGCGCTGGCGATGTTCAGGATCGCCAGGGTCTCGGCCGCCTGGCCCGAGGCGGTGGCGAGTGCCCCCACCCCGCCCTCCAGGGCCGCGACGCGCTGCTCCAGCACGTCCCAGGTCGGATTCATAATGCGCGTGTAGATATTACCGAATTCCTTCAGGCCAAAAAGATTGGCGGCGTGGGTTGTGTCCTTGAACACAAACGACGTTGTCTGGTAAATGGGGACGGCGCGCGCCCCGGTCGAAGCGTCAGGTTTCTGACCACCGTGCAATGCGACCGAATCAAAACCGAGTTTCCTTTCCAAAGCTGCCTCCTTGTCGAGATCGTAGTGATAATTCCGTGTGGAATCGGGCGCGTTCACGCCGGCTTCATCGGAATGGCCTGGGCTTGGCAAGGGAAGGAGAAACAAGCTCGCGGGAAGAGGCACAAACGAAAAAAACCTCTTCCGGTTGGGAAGAGGCTCTTTACTGATCTCAAGGCCCCCTCTCATCTTCCCCATACCCGGGCGGGAGTTGGCACCTGACCCCCGACTTCGTCGGGGCGGTTGTCGTGGCGTCTTCGGGCCCGTCCCTCGGCCACTCTAGATGAGATTCAGGGTTACTGAATCAACTATTCAATTGTCAGAAGTCATCCTAGATGATTGCACCGGCCGGTGTCAACGCTTTTCCACGGCTTTTCAGCGACGGTTAGGCAACGGCAGCGGTCCTCGGACGAGCGCGCCGTATTGCTGTTACACCCAGGACCGTCGGCCTGGAGGCTGGATTGGCCAAAGCCGGATCCATCCTGTGTGTGGTGAAACTATTTCCGCTGAATCCTGCAAATGGAGCTGGCGCGACCTGTCTGGGGGTCAACTTCCAGGAGCGCGGCGGATAGGCGAACGTCGCCCTTGGCGACTTCAAACCGTGCCGGGAGTTGGTCGAGGAATTTTTGGATGACGGTCTGCCGCTCCATCCCGATGATCGACTCGTAGGGACCGGTCATCCCGAGATCCGTGAGGTAAGCGGTTCCCTGGGGCAGCACCATCTCGTCGGCCGTGGGGACATGCGTGTGCGTTCCCAGAACCGCGCTCACCCGCCCGTCGAGGTACCAACCCAACGCTTGCTTTTCAGAGGTCGCCTCGGCGTGCATATCCACCACGCGGATTTTCACATCGGGTGGGATGATCTCGAGAAGCGAATCCGCTTTGCGAAAGGGGCAGTCGATGGCCGGCATGAAGACGCGGCCTTGCAGATTGATGACGGCATACCCAATCCCCGCCGGGGTCTTTCCCACGTATAGGCCCTGGCCGGGAGCTTGCGCAGGGTAGTTGGCTGGCCGCAGCAAACGGCCGTCCAGGTGCTCGCGGAGGTAAGAATAGATATCTTTCTTATCCCAAATGTGATTGCCGGAAGTTAAAACGGCAATACCCAGGTCGAGCAACTCCTCGACCAGGGGAGGGGTAATCCCAAACCCGGCCGCGGCATTTTCCGCATTGGCCAGGACCAGGTCGGGTTGGAACTCCTCCCGGAGAAGCGGCAGAGCTTCTTTGACCATGCGCCGCCCGGGTTGCCCGCAGATGTCGCCGATGAAGAGAATTCGCATTGTTCTGAGCGCGTTTGCAGCGGGGCCCCGGGGGCCGGCACTACGGACCGCCAGTCCAGCAAGGATGGATTCTTCTGGGCATGCGCAGCGGGCGGGGCGAATCCAGAAGTCTTCCCCGGCGGAGCCTCAGAAGCAATCCCGGTCCAGCCAGGCGCGAGAGTGGCCGGACCTCAGAGTGCGTCCTTCAGGATCTGATCAAGCGCCTCCGTACACTCGCCGACTTTCTGGTCCATGTCCTGGGTGACTTGCTCGTGCCTGGCCTTCAACTGGTGGTACTCATCGGCCACGTTGAACGCCGCCAGGATAGCCACGCGCAGTGTGTCGACGGTCCGCGTGCGCTCCGCAATGGAACGCATCTTGGCGTCCAGGTACTGGGCGAGCTTCTGAATGTATTCCTGGTTGAGGTCCCCCCGCATGAAGTATTCCTGGTCGTAGATGACGACTCGGATGCCCTGGGTTTCCTTTGCCACGATCGTTAGAAACCTCCCTTGTTCAGGATATCCCGCCCAGCCAACGGCGTGAAAGGCAGAAGTCCAGCCAGCGGGCCATTATCCCTCGGAGTCCACCCTTGTCAACACGTCGATGCGCTGCAGCAGTTTCTCGACGCGCACCCGCACATCCTCGCGCTCCCGGCGCAGAGCAATCAGTTCTCGTTCCAGTGTGCTCATCTGCTGGGCGCGTTCCTTCATCTCCAACCGGAGCTTGTTGGAGTCCTGCTCGAGAGCGCGCTTTTCCGCCTGCGCCTGTTTGAAGACCTCAATCGCCTTCAAGAGTTTTTCTTCCAGGCGCTGAAACTGCTCGTTCGGATCCGTCACGCGTCCCTCCGAAACCGTACCCCTCGTTCCAAGTTTAGCAGAATCGCCAGAGATAGACGGTGGTGAGATATAGCTTAACTCCGGAGGCGCACTCCCAGGGGTGCAAGGGCTGCGAGCAACCGCTCGCCGAGCCCCTCGACTTCTGCGCTCGTCAAAGTGCGAGAGGGGCTTTGGAAGGTGACCCGCAGCAAAAGGCTGTGCCGTTCGGGGAAGGAGTCGACCGGGCGAAAGCCGCGGATCTCCTCGATCGCCAATCCCGTGACCGCTGCCGAGAGGCGGGCATACGGCACCTCGGCCGGCACCACGAGCGAGAAGTCGCGCTCCACGGCTGGAAACTTCGAGAACGGCCGGAACTGCCGGGAGCGCAGGGAAAAGTCCAGGAGGCGTTCCACATCAATCTCCGCTACCCACACGGCTTGGCGCAACTTGTATTCGCGCGCCACATCCTGCTGGAGCTGCCCGAAAACGGCGAGCACTTCACCCTGAGAAGCCACCCGCCCGCTCTGCCCTTTCTCGCCATATGGGCACCCGGAGGGTTGGAAGTCGCACTGCGGCAGGTCGAACCCTGCCCAGATCGTCTCGAGGTCGCCCTTCAAGTCGAAGAAGTCGAGGAGTTTTTCGCTGTCGTAGACCGAAGCGGGCCGGCGATGCCCCGTCGAGCCGAGCGTAAGAACCCGGCGCTCTTCCGGCGACCCGTCCGCGCCCAGGTGGTAGGTTTTCCCGAACTCAAAGAACCTAACATCCACCAGGTCGCGGTCCAGGTTCCAGCGCAGCGCCCGCAGCATGCTGGGGAGGGCCGTGGAGCGCATCGCCGATGCATCCTGGCTCAGCGGGTTCGCGAGCACCACCGGCGTGGCGTTTGTGAAGCGCGCACCCTCGGCGGGGTCCACCATCGCGGGGGTGATAATTTCATGATACCCCAGCCCCACCAGCAGGGAAGAAACCACCATGATCTTGTCGCGCCCCGTCTCCCGCTCGACGCGGGGCGGGGCGGGGCGCAGGCGCGCCGGCAGGCGGTCGTAACCAACGTGCCGCGCCACTTCCTCGATCAGATCGATTTCCCAGGAAACATCCAACCGGAAGGAAGGCGGGGAAACGCGCCAGCCTTCCGTGCCAACCGACTCGGTTTGGAATCCCAGACCGCGCAAGAGGCGTTCCACCTCATTCCCGGCGACGTCGGTTCCCAGGATGCGCGCGATCTCACTTCGCCGCAGCAGCAGGGCGGGCCGAGGCGCCGGTTGCGGATAGACGTCAATCATTCCCCCGAGGATTTCTCCTCCGGCAAGTTCCTGAATCAAAGCCGCGGCGCGATCCAGGGCCAGCGGCGCCATTTCGATGTCAGCCCCCCGCTCGAAGCGGTGGGAAGCTTCCGTGTGCATTCCCTGAGACTTCGCCGTGCGGCGGATCGACACAGGTTCGAACCACGCGCTCTCCAGCAGCACCGACCGGGTGCGCGGGGAAATCTCCGACTCCTCCCCGCCCATGACCCCCGCCAGCGCCACCGGGCGCTCACCATCCGCGATGACCAGGTTCTCGCGGGTCAGCACGCGGTCCACGCCGTCCAGCGTTCGCAGCGGCTCGCCGGGCTTGGCGCGCCGCACGATGATTTTGTGCTGCTTCAACCGGGACAAGTCGAAGGCATGCAGAGGATGGCCGAGTTCCATCAGCATATAGTTCGTAACGTCGGCCACGTTGTTGATGGGCCGCTGGCCAATCGCTTCCAACCGCTTCACCAGCCACTTCGGCGAAGGTCCTACCTGGACGTTCTGGAGGACGCGGCCGCAGTATCGCGCGCAGAGGTCGGGATCAGCTATCTCGATCGAAGCCGCCCCCGAGGCGGCGTCGCCGGAAGCCTCCACGACGGTTTTCACCCGGTTGAGCGGCTTGCCATAGAGCGTGGCCAGTTCCCGTGCCACGCCGTAATGGCTCAGGCAGTCGGGGCGGTTGGTGGTGACCTCCAGCTCGAGCACCCAGTCGTCACCCGCCGGCGCGAACGACTCCGTGTTCAAGCCGATCATCGTCAGGTCCGACTGGAGCTGGCGGGGGTCGGTCGTGACGTCGACGAATTCTTTGAGCCAGTTTACAGAAATCTTCATCGTGGAACGAGGGCGCAACAAACTATGAATTATGAATTCGGAAGAGCGGGGTAGCGCAGACTGGCTATTTAGGTCTGCGGCTTTTTCTGTAAGACGACACGTAGCACAGGCCTCTTACCCGTGCGCCTGCGTGACCCCCCTGCCGAATGCATTGATGTATTTCATAATTCACAATTCAGAATTGCTCTAAGAATCTAGCGTCGCTCTGGAAAAGGAGCTGAATGTCATTGATGTCGTACTTCATCATCGCGAAGCGGTCTACCCCTAGCCCGAAAGCCCAGCCGGAGTACTTCTCGGGATCGATCCCGCCGTTGCGCAGCACCTGGGGATGAACCATGCCACAACCCATCACTTC
>Ga0208192_1001260_pt1 | contig 15516 bp, 15 predicted proteins | sample June2015DPH_13_1_2_FD_184711 | JGI IMG/M metagenome (GOLD analysis project Ga0208192, IMG submission 184711) | Peatland microbial communities from SPRUCE experiment site at the Marcell Experimental Forest, Minnesota, USA - June2015DPH_13_150... | ecosystem: Environmental > Terrestrial > Soil >... | reverse complement strand
GGCGCGCCCGATCTCATGCAACGACTGCCCCGCTTTCCAACAGCGCCAGATCTCGGATCTCTGGGTGAGAGAAAGTCTCGATCGTTTCCCTTCGCTCATAAACACCATCCTTAAACAGCAGGTCCATTAGATGGTGTTGCATCGACCGGTTGAGCCCGCACGTCTAACCGGAGAAGTTCATCGTGGTGGATAACGTACGCTATTTTTCGCACATTTGAGGAGGAGTGGGGCTGGTTGGTAAAACAGAGGGCCTGAGGAAGGCCCGAGAGGAGCGGCGATGCTGAAGGCCATTCACGCGCAGGAAGATCGTGCGGCGGCGCGACAGAAAGCGGAACAAGTCGCCGTGAAACTGAAAGAGATGAAGCTGGCGGATGCCGCGGCGCTGGTGCTGGCCGGGATCGAGGAGACGCTGTACTACTACGCGTTCCCACGCGAGCACTGGCGGAGTTTGCGAACGAACAACCCGCTGGAGAGGTTGTTGCGTGAAGTACGACGAAGAACGCGGGCGGTGGGAGCATTTCCCGATGGCCAGTCAGCGCTGATGCTGGCAGCAGCAAGACTACGCCACGTAGCCGGCACGAAGTGGGGCACGCGGCGGTATCTGGACATGAACCGCCTCTTGGAAGCGAGCGAAGCGGCATGAACGCGCCCACAAAAACTTTCGGCTCCCCCTCGGGGGAGCCGAGCACCACCAGGCCTAGGTCTCAACGAATGTGCGAAAAAATCTGGACACTACCCGCTCTTCCTTCAATGCAGATAAAATACGACTTTCTACGGCTGAGTCGATCGTCGGGATAGGTGCACCAACATCAAGTGCGTTCTGACTGGCCCATTTTCCTGTCCCCTTCTGTTGCGCTTCATCCAAGATCACATCAACCAAAGGCCTGGCGGTAAGTTCATCTTTCTTCGCAAAAATGTTTGCCGTAATTTCGATAAGATAAGATTTAAGCTCTTTCTCATTCCACTCCTTGAAAATGTCATGTAATTCGTCATTGGGTAGCCCCATCCCCCGGTGCAGCAGGTCGTATGCTTCAGCGATTAACTGCATATCGCCATATTCAATCCCGTTGTGGACCATTTTCACGTAATGTCCAGCCCCGCGCGGTCCCAAATGCTCGACGCAAGCTTGTCCATCATCGGCCCGCGCTGCAATCGCACGAAGAATTGGAGCCACGGCGTCCCATGCTTCTCGTTGTCCGCCCGGCATGATGGCGGGTCCCCAGAGCGCACCTTCCTCGCCACCAGAAACCCCAACACCCATGAAGAGAAATCCGGATTGCTCTAGTTCCTTACTGCGCCGTTCAGTGTCCAGGAAGTACGAATTTCCCCCATCCATCAGGATGTCTCCCGGCTCGAGATGAGGTTTCAGATGCGTAATTGCGCTATCCACGGGAGCACCCGCCGGCACCATGATTAGTATCCGGCGCGGCTTCTCGAGCAACTGCATAAACAACGCGGGAGAATCAGCGCTAGTAATTTTCCTGCCACGCGCCGGTCCTTGAAGGAACGCCTGCGCTTTCGTCAGATCCAAGTCATATCCAACGACGGGAAATCCATTTCGCTCCATATTCAGCGCTAAGTTTGCGCCCATTACACCCAAGCCAACCACGCCGACGTTATAGGCCATCTCTTTTTCTCCAGCCGGAGATGTCATACATCATCTGTGACTTCCGCAGTTCCACGCATTTTTTTGTTCCGTTGTGCTCAGCGCTGCACGCGGGCCGATCCGCCATGTGCAAACGCCCGAACCTGGTCCAATGTGGCCATCGTCGTGTCGCCTGGAAACGTCGTGAGCAGCGCTCCATGCGCCCAGCCGAGTTTCACAGCCTCTTCCGCAGGCTCCCCTGCGAGAACTCCGTAGAAGAAGCCAGACGCAAACCCATCACCTCCGCCAATCCTGTCGTACACGTCAAGTTGACATTGGGGGGACACAAAACTCTTGCCGTTGATCCAGGCCACCGCGCCCCAGCTGTGACGATTGGTCGAATGGACTTCGCGCAGCGTGGTAACAATGATTTTGATATGCGGGTAGCGCTCTACCACTTTCTCAATAGTTGAGAGAAAGGCGGTTGGATCAAGCTTCGATGTCCCAGTCGCATCGGGACCCTTTACGCCTAGACCTTTCTGCAGGTCCTCTTCGTTGCCAATGAGGACATCGACGTTCTTGACGATTCGATCAACGACCTGCCGCGCCCTTTCTTGGCCACCGGACAGATTCCAGAGCTTCTCGCGGAAATTCAGATCGAACGAAACAACTGCGCCCGAGTTTCTTGCTGCACGCATGCCTTCAATGATCAATTCCGGCGTGGACTCAGAAAGAGCAGCGAAGATTCCGCCACTGTGAAACCATCGCACTCCTCCGCCGAATATAGCTGTCCAGTCGAAGTCGCCCGGCTTCAGTAGCGCCGCGGCTTCATTCGCCCGGTTATAAAAAACGATCGGCGCCCTCAACCCATAGGCGCGATCGCTGTAAACGGTCGCAATATTGGGCCCGGTCACGCCGTTGTGCTGGAACATCTTGTAGAAGGGTGTGACGCCCATGGCTCGCACACGCTCAGCCACGAGATCGCCGATCGGGTATTTCACCATCGCGCTGACGATCCCGGTTCGCAGACCGAAGCAGTCGGCTAGGTTGGCGGCAACGTTGAATTCGCCTCCGCTGACGTGAATTTGGCACTCATGAGCTTTGCGAAAAGGAATGATGCCTGGATCTAGCCGATGAACGAGCCCACCGAGCGATACGAAATCCAAAACTGCTGATTCCTTGATTGCTAGACCGTAGTTCATACCATTGCCTCACAATTGGCTGAACCATACAAACGGCATCCTAGGAGCAAACTACTGTCTCGTCAACAGTGCTGCTCGCATTTGGGGTGCATAGCCTAGCCAGACTTCGGCAACGAGATTCTCTAGTTCACGGTCTATTTGTTGCCGCCACCCACGTTCAATCAAATCGAGAAGTCGAATCACAGTTTCGACGTCAACGGGTAACCGGACATCTTCGTACCAGGACCCACTCGTACGGTGACCGCGTTGACTAAGCCCGTCGCATCCTGCTATCTCAGGATGTACAGTTGAGGCATGCACTGGAGTTGGCAAAGAAATCTCGCGGCATTCGCCATGCTGCTCTTCGGGGCATGTTCATCTATTTACGCCCAGTCCCAACCTGCGAAGGTTGCTAAATTTGAGCTTGAGAATTACGGCTGGCAGCCCCTTCCCAAGCAACAACGCGGCGAATGGGGCGGCACAAGTAGCCAGCTGGTCTCGATTGATCATCAAGGCCGCGTTTTGGTCGGGTTCTCCGCACGTGAGAGTACAGGCCTGGCCACGCGTGAGCATCCCGGGCTCACCTTCCATATCCTGCGCTTCACCCCGGATGGCAAAGTCGACCTCTCCCTCGTCCTGCTGACTAACAGTTTGTTCACCAATGGGTTCTACTTGGGCCCGAACGACCAGCTCTTTGCCCGCGCTAACAATACCCTTCAATGGATGTCGGAAGAAGGTGGAACCCGCAAAGAGGGCGCGGCTTGGCGGCCTCTTACGCCTTGTCCGAAGACCTGTCATATCAGCCAGTCGCCAAGCCGTTGTACTCTGACCGTCAGCACCTACTCAAAAGAGATGTCCGATCCTGATTACGGTCACGGCATCCTCACCAACACCATGCTGGACGTATCTTCATCTCCCCCACGTGTGGTCTGCCCGCATTCTGGAGGGATAATCACAGATAAATTCTCATATGGATCTAGCGACAACATTTGGTATGACGTGCGCCGCAGGCCTATTTGCGACCAAGGGGATGGCGTAGAATTGCCACTGGATATGCGGGGAGGCACGGTCCACGCCCTAAATGATGAGGCGCTTCTCTTGCTCGGGACTGGCAAGGAACGTAGGGGCGTAGAACTGGTTGCGCCGAACGGCCAAGTCAAGTTTCGGAAGGAAATGCCAAAGCACGACGTTGTCGCGGAAGGGGCCAGGAGCGACGAACGCGGTGATCGCTTTGCGTTTACGGTACAAACATGGCGTGGTGGGTCCAGTTTCTTGGATATTGGGGGCAAAGTGGTTGCCTTCCGAGTCGTGGTCTACTCCGAAACCGGACAACAGCTTGCCGCTGTTCCGCTGAACCCGCAGCTTGCCAATGTTTCACTGAATCCGCACTACTACCGCCAATTTGATTTTTCTATGAGCCCTGACGGCCATCGCCTTGCGATTCTGGACGAGGGCGTGGTGACAGTTGTCGATATGGAGTGAAAAGCTCGCTCTTTGCACAGAGCGACCGCCGTCTCATACCATCTTTCTTGACTCTAAGTCCTGATTAACGCTGTGACCGGAGATGTTGGTCCGCTAAAGGGGAAGAGAGAGATTGAGTAGGCAACCGCCACCAAGGATAAATCTGCAATTGAGCCTTGACAAATCACCGCCTCGGCACAATAAATACGACTGATAGTCATATATGGGTCTTGGTCTATCATGAATAACACCCGTGGATCTCATTCCTCCACTCTCATCGAAGGACTGGCTTCTGAGAACCTCCCTCACTTGCAAGGCATAGGACGCCGCCAACGTCGCGCCGCCGAGACGCGTCTGCGCCTGTTCCGTTGTGCACTTCAGCTTTTTGCTGAGCGCGGTTTTCCTAATGTCACGCTGGAGGACATCACCGAAGCCGCGGATGTCGGCAAGGGAACTTTCTTCAACTATTTTGAGAGCAAAGATCACGTGCTGGGTGTGATGGCTGAAATTCAGCTCGGCAAGGTAAGAGAAGCCGTGACGCTCGCCGAGTCCAGCAAACAGACTATTCACTCGGTGTTACATCGTCTGTTCCTTCGCGTCGCTGAAGAGCCGGGTCGCAGTCCCGACCTCGCCCGTGCCCTGATCTCGTCTTTCCTGGCGAGCGAGCGGGTTCGTGACCTTGTCGACCGCAAGCTCCGCGAAGGCCGCAAGATGGTCGCCCAAGTTGTAGCCGCCGGGCAAAAGCGCGGAGAGATCGATTCTCGCCTAACAAAGGAGAAGGTTGCGCTTCAGCTCCAGCAGGCGTTCATGGGAACACTCCTGCTTTGGTCGCTGCAGGGCCAGCCTGCGCTTGAAGCTTGGATAGAAGGAAGCTTCCAACACTTTTGGAGGGCGATCGCGACCCCCGGTCAAGGGGCAAAGCGATGAAATGCACTTTGCTTACTGCCGTCATCCTGTCGCTGGCAAGCCGGATCTGCGGTGCGTGGGAGATAGGAAGTAAAATTCTGGACCGTATCTGGGGAATCCATAATCGATTTGGCTAACCGGGCTGTGGCGCCGGTTTTCGCTCGCGAGGAATGAAGGTATGAAACGACGTCTCTCTGTTCTGATCTTGATAGCTGCAGTGATCGCAGCAGGCGCGTATTTTTACCAGCGTATTACAAAGAAAGCGAAACCCGAGAATCAGCTTACACTCTCGGGCAATATCGAAGCGCACGAGAGCCTAGTGAGCTTCAAGGTTCAAGGGCGCATCATCGACTTGCCTGTTGAAGAAGGCCAGTGGGTGGAGCAAGGCACCCTGCTGGCACGCCTGGATGATGCCGATTACAGGCAGAAGGTCCGGATCGACGAAGCCAACGTTCACGTGCGTGAATCCAACCTGGCGCTCACGCTTGCTGGAACGCGCGAGCAGGAAGTGAAGGCGTCGCAACAAACCATGCTCGATGCGCAAGCCGATCTGCAGCAGAAGAAACTCGACTATGATCGCGCTCAGCACCTATTCAGCAAAGAAGAGATCTCCGCCCAGGACCGCGACCGCGCGGATACCGCCCTGAAGCGTGCCGAGGCGACCTTCCAGGCAGCGCAACAGCGTTATAACGAAGCCGTCGAGGGCAGTCGCAAAGAAGATGTCGCGATCGCTCGCGCCAATCTCACGGAAGCCAACGCCAATCTAGGTCTATCGCGAGTCAACTTAGGCTACACAATCCTCCGTGCCCCCTCTGCCGGAGTGATCACAGTGCGCCAGGCTGAACTCGGAGAGGTGGTCGTTCCCGGCACACCAGTGGTCACCCTCGCCGACCTCGATCACATCTGGTTGCGCGCGTATATCGCCGAAACCGATCTGGGCCGCATCCGCTGGAGCCAGGAGGCAACCATCACCACCGACACCTATCCCGGCAGGCAGTACCGCGGACGTGTCTCGTTCATCTCCTCGAGTGCCGAATTCACACCTAAGAGCGTTCAAACCTACAAAGAGCGTGTCACCCTCGTCTATCGCATCAAAATCGATGTCGAGAATCCCAATCGCGAACTCAAACCCGGCATGCCCGCTGACGCCCACGTGGATCTCGCCGCGGTCAGCCCAACCGCGCGCCAACAGGGAGCCACGCCGGAGAAGTAATGGCTGAACAAGAGCAAACCGCGATCATCGCCGAGGGACTCACGAAGAGCTTTCCAGGTGTGCACGCTGTTGATCAACTGAGCTTTGACGTGCGCTCCGGGGAAATCTTTGGCCTGGTGGGTCCCGACGGGGCAGGGAAAACGACGACGCTCCGCATGCTCGCGGGCATCATGCCGCCCGATGAAGGGACAGCGCGTGTCGCTGGCTTCAATGTCGTTGACGATCCCGAAGGCGCCAAGCACCACCTCAGCTACATGCCGCAGCGCTTCGGACTTTATGAGGACCTCACCGTCGATGAAAATATTCGCTTCTACGCCGATCTGTTCGGAGTGAAAAAGGCTGAGCGCGAAGAACGTTCCACGCAACTGTTGCAAGCAGCCGGCATGAAGGAATTCCGCAAACGTCTCGCCGGCAAGCTCTCTGGCGGCATGAAGCAAAAACTAGGTTTGGTCTGTGCGCTCATTCACCGTCCCAAGGTGATCCTGCTGGATGAGCCGACCACGGGAGTCGATCCCGTATCGCGTCGCGACTTCTGGCGCATCCTTTACGAACTGGTCTCACAAGGCGTGACCATCCTCACTTCCACCGCTTACCTTGACGAGGCTGAACGCTGTCATCGCGTCGCCTTACTCCATCAGGGTAAGCTGCTCTTCTGCGACACGCCTGCGAATCTCAAGGCCAAGCTGGGCAAAGGAGTTTTGTCCATTACTTCATCCCAACCGCGCAGATTGCGCGGCCAACTCGAGCACACGGTTGGAATCTCGAGTCTCGTACTGACGGGTGACGGCCTGCACGTTGTGGTTGATGATGCCGCCCGCCGAATTCCCGAATTCGAGGCGCGATTGAAGAACGCGCAGATCCCATTCGACGTGATTCAACAAGTCACGCCCACGATCGAGGATCTCTTCGTGGATGCGGTCGGCGGTGGAGCGTCATCCCATGCCTGAGGGCAACAACTCTGTTGTGATCGAGAACCTGGTCAAGCAGTTCGGCGATTTTGTGGCCGTCGATCACATCAATCTCGAGATCGGAAAAGGCGAGGTGTTTGGCTTTCTCGGACCGAATGGCGCCGGCAAGTCCACTACCATCCGCATGCTCTGCGGTCTGCTGACGCCTACATCCGGCCGCGCGCGAATTGCAGGATATGACGTGGGCCGCGAACCCGAATCCGTGCGCCAGAACATCGGCTATATGTCGCAGAGGTTTTCTCTTTATAACGATCTCAAAGTAATCGAAAACATACGCCTCTTTGCCGGCCTCTATAGCGTGTCTTCGAGCAAGCTCGGAGAGCGAATCGAATGGACTCTGGAAATGGCAAACCTCAAAGGCCAGGAGGATCTGATTACCGGCACGCTTCCCGGCGGGTGGAAGCAACGCCTCGCCTTGGGGTGTGCAGTGTTGCACCAACCGCCAGTCATCTTCCTGGACGAGCCCACAGCGGGTGTTGACCCCATCTCGCGCCGCCAGTTCTGGGACCTTATTCACCACATGGCGGAGGAGGGCGTGACCGTTTTCGTGACGACGCACTACATGGAAGAGGCGGAATACTGCAACCGTCTTGCCCTGATTTTTCGCGGAAAGATAGTCGCCTTGGGCACGCCTTCCGATCTCAAGCAGAGGTCGATGAAGGGTGAACTGCTCCTGGTCGAGTGCGAACCGCTTGCAAACGCAGTGGAAGCCCTGCAATCCGCTCCGGACGTGATCGACGCCGCGGTCTTCGGTAACGCACTACACCTAGTCGTGCACAACGCCACCGCTGCCATCCCGCACGTTCAGAGGTACCTGTCGGATCATAACATCACCGTTGGCCGTATAGAGAAGATACGTCCCAGCCTCGAGGACGTTTTCGTCTCGCTTACAAGCGCACGCGATTCGGAAAAGGAGTGGAAAGCATGAGCTTCATTCGCTTCCTGGCCGTGGCTAGGAAGGAATTCATCCAGATTCTCCGCGACGCGCGTAGCCTGTTCATTGTCGTGATCATGCCAGTGACTCTGATGCTGCTATTCGGTTACGGCGTCAGCCTCGATCTCAAGGGTCTGCCGATATATGTGTACGACCGCGACGGCAGCCGGCAGAGTCAGGACCTTCTGAAGCACTTTCAGGCCAGCGAGTATTTCAATGTTGTGCGCGTGGTGAGCAACTATCCGGCACTCACACGGGGGCTTGACGACGGTAGCGCAAGAATGGGGATAGTCGTCCCGTGGGATTTCTCTCAGCGTCTGCACGACGGCGGCCCTGCACAGGTTCAAGCGCTCGTTGACGGCACTGATGACAACAGCGCCAATGTGCTCATCGGTTACGCTCAGGCGATTGTCCAAGTCTATTCGTCGGACATTCAACTTGACTGGCTTCGCAACCGTGGTCAACTCGCCCAGCCTGCTCCCGTCAGTGTTGAAACTCGCACCTGGTATAACGAGGATCTTGAGAGCAGCGCATTCATCGTTCCCGGCGTGCTGGCTCTGGTCATGTCTGTGATTGGGGCTTTCCTTACCTCCCTCACCATCGCACGCGAATGGGAACGCGGCACCATGGAGCAGTTGATTGCAACTCCGGTCACGCTGGTTGAGATCATGCTTGGCAAGCTGCTGCCCTATTTCGCCATCGGAATGTTCGACGTCATCGTCTGCGCCTTGCTCGCCATCTATTGGTTTCACGTACCCTTCCGAGGTTCTTTTGTAACTCTGCTGGTCAGCTCGGCCATGTTCATGGGGGTCGTGCTTGCGCTCGGATTCTTTATCTCCGTGATCGCAAAAAGTCAGTTCGCAGCGAGTCAAATCGCCCTGCTCGTTACCTTCCTTCCAGCTTTCCTGCTGTCTGGATTCCTATTTGCGATTGAGCAGATGCCCGTAGTGCTTCAGTGGATCACGCGCACCCTGCCGGCGCGCTACTACGTTTCGGTCCTGAAGAAGATATTTCTCAAGGGGACGCCCACGGCTATGCTCTACGCCGATTTGGTTCCCCTGGCTGTGTTCGCAATGGTGCTGGCACTGCTTGCCGCCCGTGCATTCCACAAGAGATTGACGTAAGGAGAGGTCATGCTGGCGCGCCTCAAGCAGATGTTGATTAAGGAGTTCATCCAGGTCTTCCGCGACAAACGCACGCGTTTTGTGTTGTTCGGCCCGCCCATCATTCAGATGCTGATCTTTGGATATGCCGCCACTTTCGAGATTCATCATGTTCCAACGGTTGTGCTCGATCTCGACCACAGCCAGGAAAGCCGCGAACTGATTTCCCGTTTTTCTTCCAGCCCCTATTTCGACGTGCAACGCCAACTGACGGACTACCGTCAGCTCGGTGATCTCATTGATCAAGGAAAGGCTACGGTTGGTCTCCAGATCAACGCCGGCTTCGCGCAGAACTTGCGCAAGGGCCAGACCGCGCCCCTGCAAGTGATTGTTGACGCGACCAATTCAAACACCGCCTTGATCGCCTCCGGCTACATCACGCAGATCGCACTCGGCTTCGCTCGGGACTACCAGAAAGACCGCATCTACCGCATCTCTCCGCAATTGATGGAAGAAATCCCCTCCGTGGAACTCGCGCCGCGGCCGTGGTACAACCCCGACCTCAGGAGCCGCTGGTTTTTCGTGCCGGGAGTTATCGGCAGCCTCACCCTCGTGCTGGTAGTGATTCTGACGGCCTTTGCCGTGGTTCGCGAACGAGAAATCGGCACTCTCGAACAAATCATGGTGACGCCCATCCGTCCGGCCGAGTTTATCCTCGGTAAGACGCTGCCCTTCTTCCTGATTGGCCTCTTCGACGTCTCGCTCATTGCGACGGTAGGGACGCTGTGGTTCCAGGTTCCATTTCGCGGCCGGATTCTGGTGTTGTTGGTTGGAGCGATTCTCTTTCTGCTTTGCATGTTGGGCGTGGGCCTGTTGATCTCGACCGTCTCGTCCACTCAGCAGCAAGCGATGGTAACCTCCTTCTTCTTCATTATGCCCGCCATAACTTTCTCCGGCTTCGGATTCCCCATCAGCACCATGCCGCATTGGCTGCAATATCTCACCTATCTCAGCCCGCTGCGCTATTTTCTGGTCGTGCTCCGCGGCACCTATCTGAAAGGCGTTGGCATGGAGATTCTTTGGCCCCAGATGCTCGCCATGGCGGCTTTGGGAATCAGCCTGCTTATGATCGCAATCCTCCGCTTCCACAAAGCGCTCGACTGAGCCTTCAACTGACCTGTGGGTCGAATGACGGCGTCCTCGGAAGAAATCCGCTTGGACGTCCAACGCATTAATCGGAAACTTGCCCCGATGTTTGGTATCGCAACGCAATCGGGAGTTAGCCCCGCTACTGAGGCTGCGTGCTGGTTACAACGTGATCTCCGAGCATCACTCCGGCTGGCGTATTTGTTGTGTTGAGGGCAGGAAAAGCATACGATGTGTCCAAATCGGAGATTCTGGTTGGCTTTGCGACAACCGTGAGAGACGCGGGGAAGGCCAGCGTGGTGCTCGTCGCCTTCGACCTAGAAAAGGCCGTCCGCGTTTGCTAGGCGGTGTGTCTTATCCCCGAGTTTCCAGGAGTTGGAGCTAGACCAGCCGGAGAGAAAGGGTCGAGGTCATGCATCATCTGATCTTGGTTCTCATTATCCTGGCAGCAGTGCTCTTTGTGATCGCTGTCCTTAGTCGGTTCCTCAAGTTTCAGATCGCGGGTCATGAGCCGACGGTTTGGTGGCGCGGCTCAATGGGATTGTTGGGCTTCAGCATCGCGTTGACGCTCTGCCGAATCCTTCAGCACATGCAGCACATGCCGCCGCACTGAAAGTAGCGCCCATCAGACGAGGTGAACAAGCGGCTGTGTTTGCCTCCGCAACTACTTCCGCGGGACGACGTGCCCGTAAGAGGTAAGGGGGAAGAGTTTTCCCGCGTCAAAGCGGATATTTCCGGGAAGCCGGCTTCCTCCGCGGTAGCGGCGCGTAGGCCAGCCAAAAACTCCTTGACGATCGGCACGATAATTCGCACACAACGCCATTTCGTTCCTGAATTACTTATGGTGCTAGTCTGTCTTGCGGGCGCGGCCGGATTTTTGGCGCGCCCCTCTGGAGGTGTTGCCGTGTCGTTGGAATTGAAGAGTCCCGATTTCACCGCCGGTGGAAATATCCCGAAGCAATTCACCTGCGAAGGTGCGAATATTTCACCCGCGCTCCAATGGAACGCACCGCCTGCTGCCACTCAGAGTTTCGTTTTGATCGCCGACGATCCCGACGCTCCGGTGGGAACCTGGGTGCATTGGGTGATCTTTGACCTGCCCGCGAATCTTCGCGCCCTCCCGCAAAATCTCCCGAAGAACGAGCAATCGACTGACGGTTCGCGCCAGGGCCGCAATGACTTTGGGAAAATCGGTTATGGCGGGCCCTGTCCGCCGCCCGGCAAACCCCATCGTTACTTCTTCAAGCTCTATGCCCTTGATGCCAAGCTGAATCTTGTGCCTGGGGCTACAAAAAAAGACGTCGAACGGGCCATGCAAGGCCACATCCTGGCCCAGGGCGAATACGTCGGCCGCTTCTCTCGTTGACAATCTTTCCCGGGAGACGCCACGCATCTGGCGCTGTTTCCCGTAATGTTTTCCGGGGGAAGAAGGTTGACGTTTGGTCATGCCGCCTTCCTGCCGTCTCTGAATCTCTATCGTCCGCCCAGTGTCGCCCGCACCGAACAGTAAAACGCAGTTACCGGAGAAGTTGGTCCCGGCACCCAAGTTATCGGTAAAACGACTTACCGTCCACTGACAAAGTTTGCGCTCCAATTCGCAATGGACTATTTCAATTGTGCCTGCCCGGACTTAGTTTGTTTCAGGATCGAGATGCCGATGCCGGTGCCTCACCGCGGCAAATTTATGCGGCGCAGGAGGTCTTGGAAGTGCGGCTCGTCCCGCAAACTGTCCCAATCCCAACCTACACTAAGATGGACCAAAGGGGGCTCGTGCTGCTCGCAGGCCCTCTCCAACCATTTCAGGGCACACTCTTTGTGTCCGGAATGGGCATACAACCGTGCAATCCGCAGCGCTGGAATGTAAGTTTGCTCAGCGCGGACCGACAGCATCTGGGCCGCGCGGTACATGGCCTCACAATAGCTGGCCGCTGTAAGACCACGGTCAAGAGTCTCCGCAATTTCATGGTCACCCAACAGACGAAAGAAATTCTTTGCTTCGACTAGGGCCTCCTCGTACCTTCGCTTTTGATAGAAGGCTCCCCAGAGACCCTGATGCGCCGCGGGAAAATTCGGTTCCGTGCGCAGAACCTTTTGGAGCTGTTCGATAGCTTCTTCGTGCCGCCCCAAGTACACAAGCTGCCAGCCGAAGAAGCACTGGATGAAGAAATTCAACGGGTCCAGTTCAAGGGCGCGCTCAATTTCGAGTTTCCATTCTCCTAACCGGCCCGTCACGACTAGAAAGTGAGCATAGAAGAGCCTCGTCTCAGCTGAGTTGGGGTTGAGCCGAATTGCAATTCGGAACTCTTTCTCAGCTCCAACCCAGTCCCACTCGCAGATGTACCTCACGGCCGCCAAAAGTTCATGGACCTCAGCGAGCTTGTCGTTCAATTCAAGGGCTTTCAGCGCCGCCTCCTTCACTTTCTCAATTGCCTCACGCGGTGGTACGACTCCCGTGTCCGCTCGCGAAAACCAAACGTAGGCGATCCCCACATAAGCCAGTGCATAGTTCGGTTCTTTCTCCAAGGCGCGATGGAAATAGCCTAGCGCTGTTTCAAGATGCTCTGGCGAGAGTTTGTGCCAATGAAATCGGCCCTTGAGATAGGCTTCGTGCGCTTCGGGATTGACTCGACGGGCGCTGGCCAGGCGCCGCCTCTCCTCGGGAGTTACGGCTACACGAATCTCCCTAGCAATGGCCCGCGCGACCTCACTTTGCAAGCACAATACGTCCTGCAAGTCACGCTCGTAACTCTCCGCCCAGAGGTGTGTGTCCGTTGCGGCGTGGATAAGCTGAGCGGTGATGCGCACGCGCTGTTCAACCCGCAATACTGACCCTTCCACCACCGCATCAACGTTGAGTTCTGCGGCGATCTCTGGCAAGGATTTGGCTGTCGTTTTGTAGCGCATCACCGACGTACGCGAAATGATGCGCAAAGCCTGAATCTTGGCCAGGTCGGCGATCAAGGCTTCGGTCATGCCGTCCGCAAAGTACTCCTGCTCAGAATCCCGAGAAAGATTGGAGAGAGGCAGCACGGCGAGCGCTCGTATGCGCCTGCGACTTGCCGTGCGTTTCCGCATCGGGATTTTCGGCTGGGGTGACAGTTGAGCCGCAGTTCCCATGGATGGGATGGCTTCGAGTGCCAGGCGCACGTCGTTTGCGTGCTGGTAGCGCTCACTCGGCTCCTTTTGGAGGCACTGTTCAATCACGGTCCACAACGCAACGGGAATGTCCTCCAGAAGGGGTTCGGGTTGACGGCTTAAAATGGCTGAGCAGAGCTCGTACACCGTGTGCCCCTGGAAGGGACGCTTGCCCGCCGCCATTTCATAGAGCACGACACCCAGGGCCCAGATATCACTGCGCATGTCGGCGGGTTCACCGCGTAACTGCTCCGGGGCCATGTAGCAGAGTGTTCCGAGCACTGTGCCTGGCTGCGTCAAGGTAGCCTCGGAGCGAGTTACATCCTCCATCCCCGCCTCGTCCTGCCACTTGGCCAAGCCGAAATCGAGTACTTTGACCCGCGCTTCGGGTGTAACCATGACATTCGCACTTTTCAGATCCCGATGGATCACGCCTCGGGCATGCGCGTGTTCCAAGGCACCCACCAACTGCATTGCGTATCGAAGTGTCTGTTCGTGCGGTAGCCGCCCTTGAGCAATTAGAGTACACAGGGCGCAGCCCTCGACATACTCCATTGCGATGTAGGGAATTCCATCGGCCTGACCTACTTCGTGAACGGTGCAGATGTGCGGGTGATTCAGTCTGGCGGCGGCCTGAGCTTCTCGCAACAGCCTTGCGCGGGCCCTTTCATCAGAGAAGTCGTTCGGACGGAGAATCTTAAGAGCAACGACCCGGTTCAGTTGCTCATCTTGGGCCCGATAGACCTCGCCCATCCCGCCAGCGCCGATTTTTTCCAGGATGCAATAATGCCCGAGTTTCCTGCCGATCACGGAGGGAAACCACCTTGCCATGGATGTTAGGCCGCGTGGTATGGCAAGTCAACAATCGCGGCGGCTACGACTCTAGTCGAGTCGTGCGATCGTAGCCAGACTGCCCAGCCCGGGGTCATCGGCACTGGCGGTGTAGATAGCTGGCACCTTAGTGCCCATGGGGCGGAGATAGACGCTCAACTGACCCCGATGATGAATGGCATCGAAGAGACCAGTCCAAAACATATGACCCATCACAGTCTCAAACACCACGCGGTCGTTAAGCAGAAACTGAGTCATCTTCTCGTTCCAGATCTTGTCGTCCACCTTCCTGAGTCGCACGGCCAGTTCAGCATGGGCCTTCTGATAGGCTGCGATCATCTCCTCAAGGCCAACTGGGGGTGGGGGCACTTTCCAAGTGATCTTTCCGGTGTCCAGGAGCTCAAACCAGCAGCGCTTCTCCAGCACCTGCAACCACACCAGCTCAGCAGCGGAGCGCGAGCGAGGGTGCGGTCGGTACTCAAGCTTATCGGCAGGCACAGCTTTCATCACCTTTACAAAAGTCGGGGCTTCTTGTTCCCAACATTCAATGAAGAATTCTCGATTTGTCATTGTCGTCCCTCTTTCTCTTCACTGAGGTAGCGTGAGGTCATCCCATGCCATTGTGCCGGGCCCCGCATCTATCCGATCATGGTCATTGAGTTGGGGAGTTACGGCATCTCATCCCGCACCGGGGCGAGACTAATGTTGAGCCAATGGCTCCACCTTCAAGTCTTTCCGCAATGCGGTGGTGGCCGGCGGCCTGGCCGATGAAGGAATCTTGACCTGCTCCGTCAGTGGTCACGGGTAAGGAGACTTCTTCCTCCTTCCCCATTTAACATGCATCGTAGGTTTGGAATTTTGCGAAGTCAATGAAGATCGGAGCATGGACCTCTCCGGCCTATGTTTGAAACTGATAGCTTGTCGTGAGCAAAAGTGGGGCCAGCGTCTGATTAACGCTGCCGGCTCAGACGGTCGACGCAACACTTGCTTGAAGTCTACTCGCAGGCGTCTCAAAGCCTAAAGTTTTTCTCGGGCGTTGATTCAAGCGCAGCG
>Ga0208192_1001256_pt1 | contig 15542 bp, 16 predicted proteins | sample June2015DPH_13_1_2_FD_184711 | JGI IMG/M metagenome (GOLD analysis project Ga0208192, IMG submission 184711) | Peatland microbial communities from SPRUCE experiment site at the Marcell Experimental Forest, Minnesota, USA - June2015DPH_13_150... | ecosystem: Environmental > Terrestrial > Soil >... | reverse complement strand
CGAAAAGGGACTCTACGCTTTGCGGTTGTTTGTAAGACCCGGAAGGGTGTGGTGGCTTACAAATCGAATTTTAAAAGGAGATTTTAATGCCAAAAGGTCGAGTCAAGTGGTTCAATGATCAAAAGGGATTTGGGTTTATTGAAGTAGAAGGCGCGAAGGATGTATTCGTCCATCACTCCTCCATTCAAGGGGAGGGATTTAAATCTCTGAAAGAGGGAGATGAGGTGGAATTCGAAATCTCTCAGGGTCCCAAAGGCCCGAATGCCACCAATTTACGGATACTCCGCTAAAGAACAGGGAGTTGGGCTTTATCCGACTTCGATGATCTCAGTAAAACTGCGTTGAATGCCTGGAACGATGTCTTCCCCAGGCCTGAAAAGGTTTGTTGCATCTCGCCCATCACAGGTAGGGGTGTTCTCCCTTCAAGAAATCACCCCGAGCGTGGGGAATTTCTTTTGGGTCTCCATAAAAGAAGGTAACGTGAAAATAAATAAAAGAAAGAAAAACAACAAGAGCGGGGGGCGCGGACGGATTCCCAAAGGGTCCTGCAGTTCTGAGTCCTCCCAAGGACGGGACGGAGATACTTTGATCCTGTCTGACGAGTTAGACGTCGATATGGCCAGCGAGTTCCCGGGATTGAAAGTGGGAGATGGGAATGTTCAGGCGAGGGAAGAGGAAGAGGAAGAGGTTGTTGAACACGAACCGGAGGCGTTTGGAAGGGCAAAGGACCCTGTTCTTATCTACTTAAAGGAGATGGGACCATTCCCCTTACTGACCCGGGAAGGGGAAGTGGAGATTGCCAAGAGAATCGAGAGCGGAAAGCGGGATGTGTTGAGCGTGGTGCTTAATTGTCCCATTGCTGTCAGGGAAGTCATCAGCCTCGGAGGCGCTCTCCATGCTGGAGAGATAGAGATCAAAGAAGTGACCAATGAGGTAGACGATGAAGAGACCAATGTTGAGAAGGAACAGCTCCAGAAGAAGAGAGTTCTCAACTTAATCAATAAGATCCAGAGGGGAGAAGAGCGCATTCGAATTCTCCAGGGAGGGTTGAGGTCCAAGAATAAAGAAGTTTTAAAAAAGAAGATTCGGGAGCAGATCTGGAAGAAACAAATCAAGATATTCGATACCTTTAAGCGGATCAATTTGAGGGAAAAACAGATCAACAGAATCGTTCAGAAGTTGAAACACTGGGACATTCGCATGGAGAAGGCTCAAAAAGAGCTGAAACAATATGAAAAGGATCTAAGGATTTCAATCCAGGAGGCCAGAAACTCTTTGAGGGTAATGAGAAAAAAAGCAATTAAAAAAAGTTCTCTTTCCCCTGTTAAAGTTGTCCTTCGGCTAAAAGATTTGGAGGAGATGGACAGGATCGCCCGGGATGTCAAAAGGAAAGTAGGCAGAATGGAGGTGGAGTGTGGCCTTTCTTCAGATCAGATCAAAGAGGCAGTGAAGGCGATTGAGAAAGGGGAGGCCAAGGCCAAGGAAGCGAAGAGTGAATTGGTGAAGGCCAACCTGAGGTTGGTCATCTCCATTGCCAAGAGATACATCAATCGGGGGCTTCACTTTCTGGATTTGATCCAGGAGGGGAATATCGGATTAATGAAGGCAGTGGACAAGTTCGAATACCAGCGGGGCTACAAGTTTGGCACATATGCCACCTGGTGGATCCGACAGGCCATGACACGAGCCATTGCTGATCAAGCCCGAACCATTCGCATCCCTGTCCATATGAACGACATCATCAATAAACTGAACCGAACCTCTCGAACCCTGGTTCAGCAGATTGGAAGAGAACCCACTCTGGAGGAAATCGCTGAAAAAATGGGGATGTCTCTGGACAAGGTGCAGAAGATTGTGAAGATGACCAAAAAGCCCATTTCCCTCGAAACCCCTATTGGTGAGGAGGAAGATGGCCGCTTAGAGGATTTTATTGAAGATAAAGAGGTGGTCTCCCCTCAGGAGGCAGCGATAAGCTCCAATATGGCAAAGCAGATTCAAAAAGTCCTCTCCACACTGAACGAAAGGGAGGAGAAGATTTTGAGGATGCGGTTCGGGATCGGAGAGAAGCACGACCATACCCTTGATGAGGTGGGACAATACTTTGAACTCACCCGGGAGAGGATCCGACAGATTGAGGAAAAGGCCTTAAGGAAGTTGAAGCATTCCAGTCGGGCCGATAAACTAAAAAGTTTTATTGATTACTAAAAGAATTTCTAAATAAGGGGACGGTACTATAGTGAAGATAGGGGACAGGTTCAAAGATAAGACAACCGGAAAGATTTACATCATAAGAATGGAAGTTGATAACGAAACGCTTTGCCTGGAGGGAGAAAACGGTTTGGGCCGGAGATTGGTTGGTAAAGAAAGTTTGAAACGAACTTGCGAGAAGTTGGAAGACCTAACATCATAGGAAAAATTGCTTAAAGATCAGGAGTCCTCACCCGGTAGATGGTCCAGAATTATAAGCTGTTCTCTCGATGTCCCTTCCGTTCTGATAATTCATAATTTCTCGGACTGACCCCCTTACCTTCTTTCATCCCTCGGAAAAGCTAGACTCCGAGTAATCGGAGGGGGTCTGGTCCAACCGGTCTTATTGGACTCGGGAAGAAATTTAGAAAGTAAAGGAGGAAAAATTATGTTAGTTACTAAAGATGAAGCGAGTAAAAAATATTGTCCATTTAAATTTTCAAAAACCAAAAATAAAGAAGTTAGGGAAATAAACACAGAATGGATATGCGAAGGCCCAGGTTGTATGGCATAGCAAAAAATCGTGGGATCGAGATGGGTTGGAGAACATGGTTATTGTGGGATAGCGGGAAAACCGTTAGATATTAGCGCAGAACCTCGGTCTATCCATAATGGGACTTTCAAGAGGCGGGCCTAATTCAGATTTTATAATAGAAAAAGATTCTATTGGATTCGGATATGAAGTCAAATTAGCGATGAAAATAATAGCCATAGCGGACCAGAAGTGCGGGGTAGGGAAAACAACCTCTACTGTCAGTGCTTAAGTCTGCGGAAGACTGGTCAGACATTGCTGTCCCCTCTCTCCCAATCTAAAATCAACAGCTCTTAACGTAGATTGATCTCCAAACTTTGTAGGTTGAAGAGGTCCCCCCCCCTTTTTTTAACTCTTTTTCCCTGTAACCGTGAATTTAAAATTTCGCCCCGTGTTACAACATTTCAAATGCAGATAAAAACCCTATCCAATACTGAGGGCTTAATTGGGCATTTCAAAATGTGTGTTTCTTCCTGAAGTCGTTGCCTGACAGATTTCGACCATGATGCAAGATTTGATTTGGTAATCGTTGTCTGCAATACTGGCCTAAAATCTTCCCACATATCTCAATGGTCATCTTTTGTATTGACTTACAACTCCCTTTATTATATATTCCACCCTTCCTAAAACAAGTTCTTATCATCCATTTGCATTTGGATCATGTTCACATTTGCATCAGCATTCCACCGAAGTATGTGGTATCCAATGTGATGGGGTATATCAAGGGGAAGGGTGCGATATCGATTGCGAGAAACCTCATGGGACGGAGGAGGAACTTCACCGGAGAGAACTTCTGGGCGACGGGGTACTTTGTGTCCACGGTGGGGTTGGATGAGGAGACCGTGAAGAACTACATCCGCGAGCAGGAGAAAGAGGACGAGCGCCTGGATCAACTCAGTCTTGGATTTGAGGACCAGTCCCCTTCAGGGGACTCATGAACTGGCCCCCTTGGGGGGCTAACAATGAATAAGCCCCAGGCTTTGCCGGGGGTCACTTAACTTAGGAGGGCTATTTCGTGCTTGTGTTCGGCCGGCTTGTGTAGATTAGGCGAGGGCGAAACGGCGGGGATGAGCGAGCAGAGCAGCCTTTGGTGGTTGTCTTCGTTGAGAAGGATCAACCAACAAACTTAGGAGGACCTCTACCGTAAGTAAAAGAATGGTAATGTTGGCGAGTGTCCCTGGTGCTTCTGTTTTTGGCGGACCTATCCATGGCAGCGGATGTTCCGGCTCCCATCAAGCGGAAGGCCCAGGCATTGTGGTCCGCCCCGTCGTCGTGAAAACCAGGCAGTTGCGTCTAGTGGGGGTCTAGTGCAGCATTTCCCAAATAGTTCGATATTATGATTCGGCCTAAATGGCACTCAGCAGCCAATCACGGGCACGCTTAATATCGGGGAACTTACGAGATGCTACGCTGGAGAGTCGAGCGATTTTCTCTATCATTATTTCATGGAAGGAGGGTACATCAATGTTAGTCACAAGAGCTAAGTCTTTCATTGTGTGTCTAGTGATCGCGGTGTTCTTAATGGGAACCATAAGTGCTGTTGCTAGTGCAGCCGACCAGAAAGGAAAAGGAAAAATTCCGACTGAGCCAATCAAGATAGGTTTTGTGGTTCCAATGTCGGGGGTTGCTGCCACACTTTCGCCTAATGCCGGAATAAACGCCGAGCTGGCCGTCGAATATATAAACAAGTACGAAAAGGGTATATTGGGCCGCCCTGTAAAACCGATAATATACGACGAAAAAAATGCTCAAACGGCAGTCGAGGTATTTGGAAAACTGGTCGAGAATGACAAGGTAGAAGCGATATTAGGATGCCTATCCTCCAGTACCGGACTGGCCGTTGCCCCGAAGGTAGAGGCGAAATGGAAAATACCGACTCTTCTCCTTGAATCAACGACCATGGCTCTGTTTACTAAAGTTATTCCCAATCCCACATATGTCTACAGAATAGGGCCCGATGATGTAATGCAGTCAATTACCCATGTGACCGCAATACTCAAGGAAAAACCCGATGTAAAAACGATCGCCATAGGCGCTCCTGATTACGAATGGGGCCACGATGTCGTGAAACGTTTCCAGGAAATTATGCAGAAGTTCAAACCCGACGTGAAGTTCGTATACACGTTCCATCACCCATTCGGGGAAGCAGGTCCTAACTTTGCTGCCTATATCACCAACGTCATGCAGCAGAAGCCTGATGTCTACGTGGGATACTCTTGGGGTTCGGATGGAGTGGCCTGGCATAATCAAGCCGAAGCGATGGGATTGTACAAAAGAGTACCCCTGGTATTCGATGTCTTCAGTGGAACCGCCAAGGGAGAGATGGCGAGGGAAGGCGTACTGGGAGAAACCAGAGCAGGTAATGGTACGTTCCCTCCGTATGCCTTGGGCTATCCGAACAGCAAGCTCACTCCCATGATCCTGGAGAAAACTGGTGTTCTACCCACATATGGAATGGACATCCATATGCTGACGGGTCTGCTTTATCTGAAAAAAGCATACGAGAAAGCCTATGATTTAACCGGTCAATACCCTACGCCTGAAATGGTGGCAAAGATGCTGGATGGATTATCCATCGTAGGTCCCGATGGAATATCGTCTATGATCAATCACCAGTCGACTGCTCCTGGCATGGCTGTCGGTAGACTTCACAAAGAGAAAGGCGCCTGGGTAATGAAGGATATGAACCTGGTTCCCGATTACCTGAGAATCGTGCCGCCCTGGATGACTGTAGAACAGTTCATCAACAGTTTGGATAAGTTAGCAAAGTAGCCGCTATCCCCAGTCGATAATTGCCTGTGCTGTGGTTAATGGCACAGGCAATTATCAAGTCATGGTTGAAGGCGCACCAGAGCCACCAATTTTGAAAGACAACAAATGCTAAGCACACTCTTTTCGTACCTCTTCAATGCCCTACCCATGGTATCATACATCATCATATTATCATTTTCGTTAAACTTCATCTTATATATCTCCGGCCGAGTCTCGCTTACCTTTGCCGGAATATACCTGGTAGGAGCCTATGTAACCGTTTCGCTGAGTACGTTTTTATTAGGGAAAACTTTCTCTTTTTTCGCTTTTCTTGGGATTCTACTTTTTGTAAGCCTATTGGGAGCAGCAATAGCGATAGGCGTATACGGGGGATTTGAACGCTACCTGAAAACGGACGTTCACCGGATGATAGCTACTTCCTCATTGCTCATGGCTTTTAGCGGTGCAATCAAACTTATATGGGGAACTACTCCGGTTACCTATTCAGCTCCTTTTTTAAAAATGGGGACGACCGAAGTGCTTGGGAATTTTGTTCTCAACTATTACTTTTTCATGTTTGGGTTTGCCCTGGTGCTTATGCTTGCGCTGGCGTTTTTTCTTTATAGAACCTCCTGGGGCTTGAGATTTCGTGCAAGTTCGCTGGACGGTGACAGGACAATGGCTCAGGCTTATGGCGTTAACCAGAACATCGTTACCATTATAACTTTCGCAATATCCGGGATGTTGGCAAGCCTGGCTGGAGGTCTGTATGCCCCCATAGCCGGCGCTTCTTACGGAATTGAGGGCAACGCCCTTCTCCTGGCAGCACTGACGATAATCATAGGTGGAGTCGGTAGCATTGGCGGAGCGGTCTTGACTGCTTTTATAATAGGAATTGCCAGAGTAGTCACAGCTGTTGAGATGCCCGTACTCGAACTTGCTATCCCGTTTATCATAGCATCTGCAACACTGATGGTCAGGCCTTTCGGCCTATGGGGCAAAGAGTTCAAACATTAAACAAAGAAGAGTTAAGTCAAGCAGATGAACCGTGAAGTAAGCATGGCGATTCCCTCTCGGGGCGGCAACACCACACTGATAGCAACACTGCTGTTAACAGCCATAGCGGTGATAATCCCTTTTTTCATCAGTGGGTATCAGCGAACCTTGATACAGAAGTGTTTAATATGGACACCGGCAACCTTTGGAGTCTATTTTCTGTATAGCCTTCTGCGTCAGGTTCATTTCGGTCAATCGATTTTTATCGGCATAGGCAGCTACATTACTGCTTTTTCAGCAGGAAAGTACGCGATCACCAATGAACTCATGATATTGCTGCCTGCAGCCTTGGTCATCAGCATAGTCGTCGCCTATATATTGGGAATTTTCATCACCAAGAGGACCGGCTTTTACTTTGCTGTCATGGGTATTGCCGTAACAATGGTCTTCTGGTCACTCGTATACAAAGCTAGAGGAATAACCGGCGGCAGTGATGGTATCTCACATATAAAGAACCCGAGTCTATTTACCATACCACTGAACGATCTTGCCCTGTATTACTTTTGCCTGCTGGTCTCAGTAGGGATGATCGTGCTGATGCTCCGGATCCTTAATTCGTCCTTTTCCCTTCAGCTTCGGGCAATTGCCGGAGACTTGGAAAAGGCCGAATCGATAGGTATTCCGGTGAACAGAATGCAGAGGTTGGCATTTACTATTGCAGGAGTAAACGCTGGAGTCACCGGTGTTCTTCTCGCATTCTCCTACAATTACGTGAGCCCATCGACATTCGAGTGGGGGTATGGAGCCAACTTCGTTCAATCAGCAATCATTGGAGGAGTCAATTCCGTCGCAGGTCCGATCGTTGGCGCATTCGGTTTCATCCATTTGGAATTCTTTATCTCTACATGGTTCGCAGACCTTTGGGAGATCATTATTGGACTAACCATAGCTATCATCGTTTTGACTGTAGGGGAAGAAGGAGTCACCGGCATTGCGCAAGCCGTCCTTGGCAAGATCAAATGCAAATTGAGAAACCAACAAGAAAGCACCAACAAGCATGTCAAATAATGAACAGAAGCCGCATTTGATAACAGTAAGTAAGCTGAGAAAATATTACGGTGAAGTGAAGTCCGTAAATGACATTTCTCTGGAGATTTCTCAAGGGCAAGTTATCACTCTCGTCGGCGCAAACGGCGCAGGCAAGACTACTTTGTTGAACCTGCTTACGGGCTTGATAAGACCGGATCGCGGAGAGATCAGTTTACTCGGCGAAAAGATCACTGGGGTTCCGGCCGATCAAAGGGCTAAAAGAGGGATTGTTAAGACTTTTCAGCTCGAGCATGTATTTGAAGAAATGACGGTTTTTGATAATATTAGAACTGCCTGCGTTTCAGCCGCAGGGAAGCATTATTCGATGTTCAAAGACATCCAAAATGCAAAAGAAATCAATGAAAGAACCGAACATTTACTGGAGCTGTTCGATCTATCAAGTGTGAAGTATAGTTTTGTAAAGAACCTGGGGCACGGGTATAAAAAAGTCATTGATATAGCAATGTGCTTTGCGATGAAGCCCACAATTCTATTGGTTGACGAACCTACAAGCGGTGTGGGTGAAGAAGAAAAGTATCGAACCATGGGCCTGCTGATGGATCAAATACAAGCAAACAATCTCGCAGCAATCATCGTAGAACATGATCTTCATCTCGTAAAGGAATTGTCTAAGGAGACGATTGTCATGTGTGACGGGGAGTTCATTGCCAGGGGAACACCGGACCATGTATTCAACCAGGAAAAGGTCATCGAGATCCTCGTTGGGAAAGGATTTTAATTGCTTGAAATAGATAAACTCACGGTTTCTTACGGGACTGAGAAAGCTGTCAATGAAGTCTCCTTGAAGGTATCGGGCGAAGTCGTCTGCCTGTGCGGCCGGAACGGTGCAGGCAAATCCACCGTGCTGAGAGCGGTTGCAGGGCTAGTGGATGTAGACTCTGGTCAGATATTGAAGGATGGGCAAGATGTAATCACCATACCCCTTTTCAAGCGGTTGGAAAACGGTATTGGTTATGTTCCGGAGGATAGAAAGCTCTTCAAAGAGATGACGGTTAGGGAGAATATAGAAGTAGCCAGAATCGGCGGAAGAGTCTCCGGAAAGAAGGAGATGAATATTGATGAACTATTGCCGGAACTGGCATCCCTCTACAACAGGAAGAGCAAATTATTGAGTGGAGGACAACAGAAAATTATCAGTATTGCCAGAGCTATAGTCACCTCTCCCGGTGTCTTGTTATTTGACGAATTACTGGAAGGACTCGCACGGTCAATGATGATTAAGATTTCCGAGATTGTGATGAAATTAAAGGCAGAGGGAAAAGACATTCTCTGCGCTGAGTCAAGCTTGGATAAGGCGAGTCATTATGCAGACAGAATAATCTGGTTAGAAAAGGGTCGAATCGTCGCAACAGGAAGCCCTGCCGAAATCAAGAGACAAATGACGGATGCCATCAGAGCGAAATAATATGCATCACTTATCTGAGCTGAAGCGATCTAAAATCGCGGTCCACTTGATCAGGAAGCGAAATTGTTGGCAAGGGATATCTCACCTGGAAAGAGCGGTCTAATGGAAGTGCCCAGGGGTAAATGCATGGGGTCTAACTTGTTTATTGGCTTTAGGCGACGGTGATTCGGTATCATCAGGTAAAAACCATTGTTGGGGGTGCACCCGTTACGGAGAGGTTTGCTAGGGAGATCGGTGCAGATGGATATGCGCCGGATGCTGCCTCAGCCGTTGATTTGGTTAAATCGCTACTTGCCAAATGAATTCCACCGTTGATCAGAAATATTTGGTTTTCTGAAAAATGAAAAAAGAAGAAGTTGAATCTTTTTATAGAGCCTTGCGAGACACTAATCTTGCTACAATGGAAACCTTGCTGAGGGAGTACATCGGAAAGAGAGTCTCACCCATTATTATTCTTAATGAAGGGATGATCGGTGCAATGGGTATCATCGGTCAGGAGTTTAAGGCTTCACAGATTTGGGTGCCTGAAGTGCTCTTAGCGGCAAGAAACATGAACCGGGGAATCGAAATCCTCAAACCAGAGCTCCTCAGGGAGAAATCACCAAGCAAGGGCACATTCGTTATCGGGACAGTGGAAGGAGATATTCACGACATCGGGAAAAATCTTGTCACCATGATGATGACGGGCGCAGGATATGAGGTGATCGACCTCGGAATAGATGTCCCGAAAGACCGATTCCTGGAAGTCATTTCAAAGGAGCAACCAGACATAGTTGGTCTCTCCGCCCTTCTCACCACGACGATGCTCAAGATGAAAGGTGTCATAAAGGCTATCCGCCAATCCGTATCTAACCCTCCCAAAATCATTGTGGGTGGCGCACCCGTTACCCAAACATTTGCCGATGAGATTGAAGCAGACGGCTATGCTGAAGATGCGGTCAGGGCAGTGGAGTTGGCCAACCGTCTCCTTTCAAAAGGAGGATGAGAATGGAAAGCGGTCTTCGATCTACGCCCAAACGTCGATTCCTTTCAGGTCTCCTCGGAGGGAGGAAAGGAGATCGAATATCCGTGGCCAATCCCACTTCAATCGTTTCGGTTGAATTGATGGAGAAAACAGGTGTTTATTTCCCCGAGGCTCATCTGGATCCTTCAAAAATGTCTGAACTTGCAGCAGGTGGATATGAGATCCTGGGTTTTGACTCCATTATGCCGGAGTTTAGTGTCCAGCAGGAAGCTGAGGCATTAGGATGTGTGGTCGATTGGGGAAGTCCCACCATGATGCCAGATGCTAAAACGCATCCTGTGAAAGAGGTGGAGGACCTTACCATTCCTGACAATATTCTTGAAAAACCTTCAATGGCAGTCCTGCTCAGAGCTCTGGAAATCTTGAACCGAACCTATGGAGACCACGTCGCCATTGTTGGGAAAGTGATGGGCCCATGGACGATTTCATATCATCTGTGCGGTGTCCAGGATTTTCTGATTTGGACGTTGACTGAGCCAGAAAAGGTAAAGGAGCTTCTCCATCGGCTCAAGGAGGTATCGATAGCGTTTGCCAACGCACAATTTCGCGCTGGCGCTGATGCGGTCGTGATTGCGGACCATGCGACAGGAGACCTCGTTAGCCCCAAGGCCTATCAGGATTTTCTCCTTCCCGTTCATCAGGAGATGAATCAACGGATTGGAGGACCAACCATCCTTCACATCTGCGGGAACTGCTCTGACCGACTTAGGCTGTTTGTTGAGGCTGGTTTTGATGCTTACCATTTCGAATGGCAGGTAGAGGCCAAGATGGCTGTTCAAGTGGTCAATCATGAAATGTCTCTAATTGGTAATATTGCTAACAAAAATGTGCTCTTCGGAGGAACTCCAGAGGATGTTTATAAACAAGCCCGTTACAGCATAGAGGCTGGTGTAGATATCCTCGCTCCGGAATGCGCTGTTCCTCTCCAAACTCCGCTTGCAAACCTAAAGGCGATCGTCGAGGCAGCCAAAGAAGGTTATGTAGCTCAGGGCTTCAGCCCTGATTAACAGCCCTGGAGGGTTGAGTTACGAAGGGTGAAGTGTCCATGCTGATCATTGGGGAATCGATTAACGGAACGATCCAAAAAGTAGGGCAGGCCATATTGGATCGGAACGAGGCCTACCTGAGAGAATTGGCAAGGGTTCAATATGAATGTGGGGCTAATTTCCTGGATGTCAATGCAGGTGTTGCTTCCGGAAATGAAGAGGAGGATTTACCTTGGCTGGTTGATATTGTTCAAAAGGAGGTTTCTATTCCTTTAATGCTGGATAGCGCCAGCCCTGAAGTCCTAAAGGCAGCCCTTTCTGTCTATCGCCATCAAAAACCCCCTATCCTCAATTCCATCTCAGGTGAGGGGGAAAAATGGAATAAACTTTTCCCTGTCATCGTTGAAAAAAAATGTAAAGTTGTGGTCCTCTTAATGGACGATCAAGGAATCCCAAGAACGATCGAACAAAGGTTAAACATTGCTAAAAGACTCTATGAAAATCTAATTCAGGCAAATATCCCTCCCGACCACATCTACTTCGACATTCTCGTCCTCTCTGTGGCGGTCGAACCCGAATCAGCCCTTGTGACCCTTGAAATGATAAAAACAGTCCGATCCATTTTCCCTCAATCCCATACCATCTGTGGAGTGAGCAATGTAAGCATGGGACTCCCCGGGAGGAAATTGATCAATAGAACTTTCCTGGTTATGGCAATATATGCCGGCCTCGATACCCTCCTTATCGATGTTCGCGACCAGGCCCTCCTTTCCTCCATTTATGCCAGCAAAGTCCTCCTCAACCAGGATCCCTACTGCCTTGAATACCTTCAGGCGTACCGGGCGAAGAGAATATTGGTTTGAAAATCCCCCTCTATTCCTGAGTCTTCATATCCCTTCTCGATATCGATATCGTTTGGCAATAACATAAAATCGATGGAGATTCTGCTACCAAAAGAGTGGGTTACCCTTTTGTCCGCACAAGAGAAAAGCAAAACTCTTCCTCGAATTTGAAGATCGCTTTAATATCCACGACTCCCTGATTTTATGCAGATTCTATCGGGACATCTACTGGGATTGGGATTACCTCTCGACAATTATCGAAGTCACAACAGGTCTCAAATTAGATGAAAAGGATTGCAGAAAAATCTCATCCACCATTCAGAATGAAACCCGAAGATTCAATCTCCGTGAAGGCATAACATCGAAAGATGATACCCTTTCCAAGAGGTTTTTTGACGAACCCCTGGGTAAAGACAGAAAGACGATCTGGAGAGAAGACCTTCAGAGAATGCCCCAGGATTACTATGCCCTGAGAGGTTGGAATTCTGAGGGCATTCCAGAATAATATTATAGATGGGAGATAGCACCTGCCTGCCCTGCCCATCACAGGCAGGCATAGGAAGGGGCTGTAAAATCAAAAACCTCAAAAGAGATCCTCAAGCATCTTGGTCTTAGGGACTTAAAGGTCAGACCCCCTCCTAAGGTGAAAGTATCCTCCATAACGATTTTCATCGATTGTTCAGATTTCCAGGTTCCATTTTCTGCTCCTGCCTTCTATCCGGACCAGGATTACCAGATGGATTGTTACAGGATTTCAAAACCGCACCTGATGGTTCCCATGGTTTCAATAGCTGCTATAGATCTTCTGTTTTCATATCATTGAAAATGTTTTGGTATGATTTTCAACTATTCAATTGGTGTTCCTGGTGTCCATCCGTAATCGTTGAACCCTAGAATCGTTCAAGACCAAGATTTGTAGGTGAAAGCCTTAACATGGCTTTTTCGACCGGCGGGATTTCGAAAAAAGAGGACTTCTTCCTGAAGTCATCAATCCATGAATCGATATCGCTATAGCAGATTTCAACTGACAATTCTTAAAAGATAATTTTCACAACACAACAACACTTTTTTTGTTTGACAGACGCATCATTTCCTGATATCTGAAACCTTGGATGGGGTCGTCTCCGTTAGTTAGTGCAAAAATAACCCAACAACACAACCCTAAACCTTTTGGAGTAATTATGAAATGGGCTTTCCAGAAAGTGCCGATATGAGGCCTTCAAAGGGAGCGTTGCACCCTTCGGAGGCTTTATTGATTTTAGTTTCTTAGACTATCAGAAAGGAGGAAATGAGCATGGATCTCGGACTGAAGGGCAAGAAGGCCATCGTCACCGGCGGCACACGCGGCATCGGGCGCGCCATCGCCAACCTCCTGGGCGAGGAAGGCTGTGACATCGGTATCTGCGCCCGCACCGCCGCCCAGATCGAGGAGGCGGTCACCGCCTTCAAGGCGAAGGGCGTTAAGGCCTTCGGGTCAGCGGTGGACGTGGCCGACGGCGCCCAGCTCACCAGTTTCGTCAAGTCAACTGCCGAGGCGCTCGGCGGCCTCGACATCTTTATCTCCAACGTGAGCGCGTTCGGTGTCAGCAACGACGAGGCCTCGTGGATGAAAGGCTTCGAGATCGACGTGCTCGGCACCTTGCGCGGCTGCGAGACGGCGGTGCCGTTTCTTGAGAATTCGGGGGCCGGCGCTATCGTCGTGGTCGGATCAGCGGCCGCGGTCGAGGTGGTGGGTCCGCGGGGTGCTTACGGCAGCGTGAAGGTGGCAATCCTGCCCTACATTAAGTCGCTGGCGCAAAACCTCGCGCCCAATAAGGTGCGCGCTAACGTGGTCTCGCCCGGTACCATCTATTTCAAGGGTGGGGTGTGGAACGTGATAGAGCAGAACATGCCCGCCCGGTACCGCCAAGCATTCGATCGCAATCCCATGGGCCGTATGGGCACACCGGAAGAGGTGGCAAATGCGGTGGTGTTCCTGGCCAGCCCGCGCGCCAGCTTCATCACCGGAACAAACCTGATTTGCGACGGCTGCATCACCCAGCGTGTGCAGTTCTGACCCGCACCCGAGAGAACCGTAATCCTCAACCTCCATGATTATCTTCTACTAAAGAGTAGTAGGTGGAGGCGGTAAATTGGCATCGGGACTGGCAGCTTTTTAGAAAAAAGAGGAGTCCTTCCTGAAAGATTGATTTTTCAATTTTGCCCTTTCATATGAAGTCTTGGGAGGCCTTCTATGCCTTTTGGGGGACTTTCAAATTTTTGTCTCTTAAAACAGAAGAGCGTGTAGTCAATTGGGCCATAACAACAAAGCTCTAATAAGGGGAGGTGGATTATGAAGATTCCTAAGATCAGATTTGTTGGTTTATTTCTGATAGTATTCACGCTGCTCTCGGTTCAATTAATTTTCGCACAGCCGGCTAAGATCGTTACGGAAACCATCATGGTCCCGGCTTCCGATCCCGGTATACAACTACACGTTCGCAACAAGCACCCCGAGGGTGTATCAAATTTTGGGACTGACCGGATCGTGCTCTTTGTCCACGGCGTCACATACAGCTCTGAATCGGCTTTCGACTTACCACTCAACGGCCTATCTTGGATGGATTATGTTGCCCAACGTGGTTGGGATGTCTATATTATGGACTTACGGGGTTATGGGCGCTCAACGCGTCCTTCAGAGATGAGCAAGCCGGCAGCCGAGAATCCACCCATTGGGGGGAACACAGATGTTGCGGTCAAGGATGTTGGAGCTGTCGTCGATTATATCCTGGCCCGCCGCGGGGTGCAGCGGCTAAATCTGCTTGGCTGGTCTTGGGGCGCAAACATCATGGGAGGTTATACGGCGCAAAATAATGCCAAAGTAGAACGTCTTATATTCTACGCTCCCCTTTGGTTTGTCAAGGATGCACCGCCGATTGGAGGGACAGGTCCTCTTGGCGCATACCGAACGGTTAAAAAGGAGGAGGCGAAAAAGCGGATGGTGCGCGGGGTTGCCCCAGAGAAACAAAAAGAACTATTGCCTGATGACTGGTTCGATGCCTGGTGGGAGGCAACATTGAGGCCCGATCCAGTAGGGGCAGGACAGAATCCACCCGTGGTACGTGCCCCGAATGGCACTCTTGAAGACTTGCGGAAATATTCGATGTCCGGCAAACCCTACTATGATGCGGCGAATATAACTGCTCCCACCCTTGTAATTGTAGCAGAGTGGGATGCGGAGGCAGCGCCATATATGGCTGAGGCAACCTTCGCCAACCTTAAGAATACCCCAATCAAGCGAATGGTCATGATCGGAGAAGGGACCCATTGGGTGTTCATGGAGAAGAACCGTCTGCAGCTCTTTCGTGAAGTACAGCTCTTTCTTGAAGAGCCGAAGTAACCCGACTTGTACTTCTGGAGATTTATGAAATAGATTTTCCTGAAGATGCCACTACAATTAGATGGCAGAGTCAAAAATGGCTCTGCCTTTTTTTGTTTATTTCCTTCGGTAATCATTGAATCTAAGATTACCTTTCCACTGCAGACTTGTAGGTGCAATGTTGAATGAGTAGGGGAGTTTTGGTACTCACCTATCTGATAATCCCTAATAGCCCTCCTTCTGATTCTTCTTTTGAGATAGGGGCTTACAAGTAAGTTCCCCAATCCTGCC
>Ga0208192_1001244_pt1 | contig 15683 bp, 10 predicted proteins | sample June2015DPH_13_1_2_FD_184711 | JGI IMG/M metagenome (GOLD analysis project Ga0208192, IMG submission 184711) | Peatland microbial communities from SPRUCE experiment site at the Marcell Experimental Forest, Minnesota, USA - June2015DPH_13_150... | ecosystem: Environmental > Terrestrial > Soil >... | reverse complement strand
TCTTGATATACGGGCCGGACTCGGTGACCAGCGGCGCAGCGGCCGTCGACTTCGGCTCTAAGCGGGCGGCCTCTGCCGCGGCTGGGTTCGTCAATGGTTTGGGCTCCATTGGGGCTGCGCTTTCGGGCATCGTGATTGGCTACGCTTCAAAGAATTACGGCTGGTCCGCTGTTTTTAATCTGTTTGGGCCCGTCTCACTGATTGGGGCGCTTTTAATGGCTTCCATCTGGAATGCGCGCCCGAAGTCCTGATTCAAAGGGTTTGGGAACGACGTTTAACTTGTGACAACTCACCCTTCTCACGGCAGAATGATTCTTCGGGGGTGGGTGGCGTACGGAAAGCGCGCAGCGAAAGCAGTATTCTGCTCGCGCAGCGGCTCGCAAGGGAACGACGCCACTTTTTCTTCGGATGTACGGTTCGTTGATCTGAGCTAGCCATCGCCACAACGGCGTTTTTTGTCTGAGAGGGAGAAGTGCTGAGAGCCGTCATATTCGATTTCAATGGAGTTATTATCGATGACGAACCCTTCCACTTTCTGATGTTTCAAAAAGTGCTGCGCGAAGAGGGGGTAGATTTCTCGAAAGAGGAGTATTTCGGCATCTATCTGGGGTTGGACGACAAGGGGTGTTTTGCTGCGGTCCTCCGCGATCGCGGCCGTCTCAGGGAGCCTTCTGAGATTATGGAGTTAGTGGAGCGGAAAGCGGTCTATTACCTTCAGGAGCTGGACCAATACCTGACCCTCTTTCCTGGGGTCCCAGAGTGCGTGGCGCGGTTAGCCGCGAGTTTTCGTCTGGCCATTTGCTCAGGTGCGAGACAACACGAAATCGAAATTGTCCTGGGCAAAAGCGGCTTGAAAAGATACTTCCAGGTGATCATCAGTGCCGACCAAATTCACGCGGGAAAGCCGGACCCCGGGGGATACTTGGCAACTCTGGGCGCCTTGCGTCAGCAGGTAAGCGGCTTGAGCGAACTGAAAGCCGACGAATGCCTAGTCATCGAGGACGCTCCTGCCGGAATCCAGGCCGCCCACGCGGCTGGCATGCGCTGTCTGGCAGTCACCAATTCCCGCCGGGCCGAGGATCTTGCGGAAGCGGAACTCGTCGTTGGCGACCTCGGACAGGTTCACAAGGACGACCTCCTGCGCCTCTTTCGGACCAATGCCCAAGGGTGTCATTGAAATTACATTGACGTCCCATACAGAAAAATAGGAAACATGCCCCTGCTCGCAAGACGAACTTTTCTTAAAACGGTTTCTCTCGCCGGCTTGCGTTTGCCCGGCCTCGACCGGTTGGCGTACGCGGTTGAGAATTCGGGTAGGCCTCTCCAATCGTCTTCAGAACTGACGCGATGGCGCGAGATGCCTTTCGCGGAGCTGAACCAATGGATCACACCGGTGGATCGCTTCCTTGTTCGCGGCCATCTCGGTGTCGTTCCCCAACTGGACGTTCGGGACTGGAAACTCGTGGTGGAAGGCCTGGTCGAACGTCGCTTGGAGCTAGCCTATCCGGAGTTGGTGCGGCGTCCTCGGGTGACGAAGGTGGCGACGTTCGAGTGTGCTGGGAACCTGCCCGGAGGCGGCATGGTGTCCAACGGGGAATGGACGGGGATTAGCCTCTCCGCGTTGCTGATGGAGGCGGGCATCAAACCCGGGGCGGTCGAGGTCATCCTGGACGGCGCGGATTACGGACTGGATGAGGGTGAGAACGTTCCCCTTTGCTACAGTCGCAGCATGCCCGTCCGCCAAGCTCTGGAGCCGGGAATCCTCTTGGCTTACAAAATGAACGGGGAAAACCTGAACGCGCAGCACGGATTTCCGCTGCGTGCTGTTGTTCCAGGCTGGTATGCAAATGCTCACGTCAAGTGGCTGCATCGGATTGAGGTAACGGACCGACCTTTCCTTCCCTTTTACATGTCAAAGCGTTATTACACTGCGAAGCGAGATGTTATTACGGGAGAACCGGTTATTACCCCGGTTACAGAGATGGCGCTTAAATCCCAAATCGCCCGCCCCATCGACGGGGAGATCTTAAAGCTTGCACCTTACACGATCAAAGGAGCAGCCTGGACAGGCCGCGGGCAGGTGGAAAAAGTGGAAGTGAGCGTGGATGGGGGACAGAGTTGGGAAGCAGCGGTTCTGGGTAAAGAAAGAGCGCTCTGCGCCTGGGTTTTGTGGGAGTACGCCTGGAGGTCTCCGGAGATCGGTGAGCACACCATCCTCGTGAGGGCTTTCGACGACAAGGGCAAAACCCAGCCTGTCGTCGAGGATCGCGACCGCATTAACAATTATGTCAACAACTGGATTCATCAGGTCCATGTAACGGTCGCCATGCATGGCAGCAAGTGATTTTTGGAGATCAAGGTAAATGATGACTCGGGAAAAGAGGTCACCGGACCGGCGGCGGCTCATCATTGTCGGCCTGTGTGCTGTCCTCTTGACTGGCAGGCAGGTCCGTTCCCAGGGTCACCCTGACACAGGGGACGAAGACCGTCTCCTGGCACAGCTTCAGACTGACTTGGTGGGTAAGGCTTACGATCACGCTCTGACCGTATTGGACAAGCTCCTCCGCCTGGATTCTCAGAACTACCAACTTTATAACGTGCGTGGCATCACGGAGGAGAAGATAGGAAAATACGCGGAGGCAACGCCTTCGTACCTCAAGGCCCTACAGCTCCAACCCACCTCTCCGACGGTGCGGATCAATCTGGCGCTCAACTATCTGCGTTTGGAGAGGTACGCCGAGGCCAACCGCGAATTCGTTGTGCTGATTGAGCATGAGGGGAACTCGAGCCCCCCTCCCGTGAACCCTTTCCAGGAAGCGCCCACCGGCCCTGAAGTGGAGAAATTTGCACGCCTGTTGAAAAGGGAGGAAATCCAGTATTTCTCGCTGGCGCGGCTCTTCCTCCGGCACCACCTTGTCGGGGCCGCGCAAATGGTTTTGTCGGTGGGTTTGCAGGCGCTGCCCCGCTCAGCGCCCCTTTGCTACGAAGAGGGCTGGGCCAAGGAAGCAACAGGGAATTTTGTTGAGGCGCGAGAATGGTTTGGAAAGGCTCTCGCTTTACAGCCTGACTATTACGAGTGTTGCTTGCGCTTGGGATTCTCGTATTTTGACGAGGGCAACATCGGCCGCGCTACCGAAGTCTATCGGGGATGTATTCAAAAGAGCCCGGAAGATTACGCGGGCCACTACTTCCTTGGAATGCTTCTCATGCGCGAGAAGGTGCCGAAGCTGGACGAGGCCATTGCGGAGCTCGAACTAGCGCTGAAACTGAATCCTCATTCTCTCGACTCCCGATTTCAACTGGGGAGAGCGTACGCATTGAAGGGGCTGAATTCCGAAGCATTGCGGGAATTTTCAACCGTGGTCCAGGAGAACCCCCAAAATGAGGATGCTGAGTACCGGCTGGCGCTCGTCTACAAAGAACTGAAGCAGCCTCAGGAAGCCCGCGAACATCTCGAGCGCTTCCAGATTCTCAGAGCCGAGCGAGAGCGGCGCATGGGGGACCAAGTCCTGCTCGCCACCCCGATTGAGGCAGCCCGGCCCGTACTTGGGGATATCGCTAAGGCTGTGGTCGCGTTTTACGCGACCTACACGGAAGCCCTGACGAAGAGAAAATACGACGACATCTGGCAGATGTTGACCGAAGACTCGAAGGCGCTGTATCACAGTGACCCCCAGCGCCTCCGTGAAGTCCTCTCGCATCTCGACCCGGCTCTTGTCGATCAGATCAGGAGGAGCTCCATTTCGGGAGGAAAGCTGATTGGGGGCCGAATCATATGTGATTTCAACCCGGTCGATGGAAATCGCCTCCCACCCGTTGTCTTGATTCAGGATGGCGACAAGCTCCGCTTGGACTACGCTTTCGATCTTAGCCTGGCGGGCTTGGCATATGTAGGGGCCAAAGGTGAGTGATCCCCTCATCCACCAGCCTGTAGTTGTGGAACTTCGTACTTAGGACAGAAAAAACTTTAACTCAAGAAGGAGCGAAAAATGAAACTCAAAGATAAAGTGGCAATGGTCACCGGAGGCGCCAGCGGCATGGGTCGCGCCATGGCCCTGGCATTTGCCGGAGAAGGGGCAAATCTTGCCATCGGCTCGTTGACCCGTAGAGGGGGCAAGACCATAGCGGGCGAGATCACCAACTTACTTGACCCTTCGGAACTCGATCAGGTCAAAGGCGAAGCGGAGGGTTTTGGAGTTAAGTGCCTGGCGAAGGAGTTGGATGTTACTTCCCCTGCTTCTGTCGAGGAATTTGTGGAAAGAACCCTGGAGCGCTTCGGCAAGATAGACATTCTAGCCAATGCGGCGGGGATGACCTGCGAACACACGGTCGAAGGGCACGACGACGCCCTTTGGCAACGTGTCCTCGACGTCAACTTGACGGGATCCTATCGCTGCATCAAGGCCGTGCTTCCGACCATGAAGAAAAACAGATGGGGGCGGATTATTAATATCGCTTCAACGGCTGCCAACGTGGGCAGCGCAACCAATGCTGCCTACTGTGCAGCCAAGGCGGGCGTGCTGGGACTTACGCGTTCTGTCGCGCTGGAGGGCGCCGAATTTGGCATCAGCGCCAATGCCATTTGCCCCGCCTGGGTTAACACCGCCTTTGGGAAGCAATGGATAGGAGACCTCGCCAAGACCGATAAGGTCACCGAGGAGAAGAAGTTTCAGGAAATCATCAATTCCTACCCCCAAAAGCGCCTAATCTCCCCTGAGGAGATAGGCCATTTGGCACTGTTCTTGGCGCTTGACGAGAGCTTCGGCATTTCCGGCCAGGATATCACCGTTTCTGGCGCAGGATTGTGGTAAAGCCGGCGGCTCTGTACTCGCTGGTTTCCCTTCTGCTTTCAGGAGCAGCAGGGAGCCTGAGCAGGGCGTAGGCCATAGGACAGTGGCGCAGCGTGGGTGGATTGAGCGCTTCGCCTCAAGCCCACTGGCTGAAGAGCGCGGAAGTGTTCAACGCGGTGATCGACCGCCGCTACAGCGCGATTTTTTCACAGCCGTGAAATTGAGCTTGTGCGCTGCGAGATTTTTCCTGTGTGTGGGAAACACGAATTTTCCGCAAAGAGGTGAATTCATGGTGAGATGGAGGATGTTGCTCTTCGTCGTACTTGGCTTAAGCTTGGCAATTCTTCCCATCATTGGTGGTCCGCAAGAACAGTCTGGGAAGGAAACTATCTCGCTTCCATCCAGCAAACTCCTTCCGCTGAAGGTGTCTGGGATGCCACAACGGACGAACAGCTTTCCGGTGACCATTGCTTTGAATCCTGATGGCCGATACGCCGCGCTCTTGAATAACGGCTACGGAACAGCCGAGTCCGATTATCAGGAATCAATCGCAGTCCTCGACCTCAATAGCAACCAGATATCGGACTTCCCCGACTCTCGCATCGGCAAGGAGGCGCACCAAACCTACTTCCTGGGTTTAGCCTTCAGTGCGGACGGAAAACACCTCTATGCCTCGATTGCTTCCATAACGGATTCCGAGGGGAAACGACCGGGGAATATGGGCAATGGCATCGCGGTCTATCGCTTCGAGGATGGGCGCGCTACCGCGGAGCGCTTCATCGCCATTCCCTTGCAGCCTCTCGGCCCAGGCCATCCGGCGGCGCGGGTGGGAAACGAGGTACCAGCGGGTAAGGCTGTGCCCTATCCCGCGGGACTTGTTGTGGTCGCTGGAAACCGAGAGAAACTCCTCGTGGCTGATAATCTCTCCGACGACGCACTTCTCCTCGATGCCACGACGGGAGACGTCATCCACCGCTTCGACTTGAGCACCCACCTGGTTGTGCCTGCTTCATATCCTTACGGCGTGGTGGCGACGAAAGATGGCAAGCGCGGTTACTGCAGTCTCTGGAATGCCTCGCGGGTGGCGGAACTTGACCTCGAGAGCGGGCGCATCGTAAGGATGATTCCGCTACTTGCTCCCAGCTCATCGATCGCTCCCGGCTCCCATCCTACGGCCATGTTGCTGAGCCCGGATGAGAATCGCCTTTACGTCACACTCTCGAACGCAGATCGTGTAGCTGTTATCGATACAGCAACGGGTGAGCTTTCGGGCCTGCTCGTCACTGGACTGCCTGGGCAGCAGTACGGGGGGAGTTTCCCGAACGCGCTTGCCCAAAATGCAGACGGAACACGCCTTTTTGTAGCTGACGCCTCGGCGAACGCGGTGGCGGTCTTCGATTCGACAAAGCTATTAGATCAGCGCGCCCGCAGCGCTCCATCGGACACTCAAAGAGCCCTCGGCTTTATTCCCACGGAGTGGTATCCCACCGCTCTCGCAGTCGCAGGCGATGAGCTCCTCATTGTCACCGGCAAGGGGAAGGGAACGGGGCCGAATTCGAAGCTGTTGAAACGGTCGGCGCTGAGCGAAGGGTCGAAGCCGGGCCACGATTACCCCTACATTGCAACCTTGATTCATGGTTCCATAGCCCGCCTTAACTATCGCAATGCGGAGAAGGATCTCCAGAAGCTCACCGAGGATGTCGAAGTGTGCAACCGAATGCGCAGCCAAGCGCAGCCGATCAGGTTCCGGGCCGGGCACAATCCGATTGAGCACATCATTTATATTATCAAGGAGAATCGCAGCTACGATCAGGTGTTCGGCGATTTGAAGGAGGCGAACGGTGACCCCTCGCTTGTCATGTATGGCGAGGACATCACGCCGAACATGCACAAGCTCGCCCGGAAATTCGGGATTCTCGACAACTTCTATGTAAGTGGCCAGGTATCGGGTGACGGGCACGTGTGGTCCACCGCCGCGATCACCAGCGACTACACCGAGAAGACCTGGGAGATCAATTATCGCGGGTCGGAGGAGCGCACGTACGACTACCTGGGCGAAGTGGCGAATGGTTTCCCGCTGCTCGAAGGGCAGCCGGATGTGGACGATCCCGATACCGGCTACATCTGGACGAATGTGGCGCGCGCGGGACTTAGTCACCGGAACTATGGCGAATTCGTAGCGACCCTGTGGTGCAATGAGTTGGGTGAGATGAAGCCTCCCAAGCTCGGTGCGGTGCTGCAGCCGGGCCAGGCGCCCTGCTCCCAGGATTTCGTCCACAAGGGGGAATCCCTGCCCTTTAATGTCGGCGAACCTCATGGCTCGCCCAGCCCCTGGCCTTGGCCGGTCCCAATGATTGCCGCGAATGTGGCGACGAAGCCCGAACTCGAAGGCCACTTTGATCCGCTCTACGCGGACTGGAATCTCAGTTATCCTGATCAGCTACGCGTTGACGAATTCTTGAACGAATTTGAGGGATTCGTGAAGGCTCGCCAGGAGGGAAAGGGCGCGCTGTTGCCACAATTCGTGATTTTCTATCTCCCCAACGATCACACCATGGGCACGAAACCTGGAGGGCCGCGGCCGACGGCGATGGTCGCGGACAACGACCTGGCAGTGGGGCGCGTCGTTGACGCCGTTTCTCACAGTTCCTACTGGGACGATACCGCGATCTTCATCCTCGAAGACGACGCGCAGGACGGCCCGGACCACGTTGACGCGCATCGCAGCCCGGCGCTGGTCATCAGCAAGTATTCTCCCGCTTCTACCGAACATCCTTTCGTGGACAGCAACTTCTACACGACCGTCAGCATGATCCGGACCATGGAGGTTTTGCTCGGCCTGCCGCCCATGAACAACAACGACGCCTGGGCGCCCGTCATGGCACTGCTTTTCTCAGGCCCCGGCAATCAGCCGGCCTTCACTGCCGATACTCGCAATCGCGACAGCGGTCTTCTCTATCAGACGAACCCGCCCCAGGCGCCCGGAGCCAAGGAGTCCATGCGGCTCGATTTCTCGCGACCCGACGCCGCGGATACGGTGAAGCTGAATGCAATTCTCTGGCGAGATCGTAGGGGGAGTCTGCCCATGCCCGCACCGGCCCACACCGTTTTCGAAGATGGTGGCGATGATTGACCTCTCGGCCCCTGTGTAACACGTTCCGCTCGCAAGCTCATCCCGCGGCGAGCGCGATCACTCCCAGGACCATTAACCCTGCCGCGACGAGGCGTCGATGCGGATGGCCTTCGGCCAGCAACCGGGCTCCCATCACGGTGCCGATGAGGATACTCATCTCTCGCGCCGGCGCAACATAGCTCACCGGGCTGAAGCTCAGCGCCGTCAGAACCAGGATATAGGCGAGTGGGCAGAGGATGCCGATGCCAATCGCGTGCTTGCGATGAACCGCCCATTCACGGCGCACTTGCTCCCAGTTTCTCAGCGCGGTTGGTAGAAGGAGCAGGGTGAGACCTACGGTTGTTCCCCATTCCATCAGCAGGGGGGAAACCCCCAGGCGGCTGACAGCATGCTTGTCCCAGAGCGTGTACATCGCAATGAGCGCGCCGGTCATTACGCCTGAGAGGAAGTCTCTTCACGATTTATCGCTCGAACTGGATCCAGCAGATAGCACGACACTCGCGCCCACGACGAAAGCTCCAGTGAGTGCCAGCGCGCTGGGACGTTCGCCAAAGAGCACAATTGCAGAGATCGTCGACAGCATCGATCCGGTGCCGCGGGCAAGCGGATAAACCAGCGAAAAGTCTCCGACCCGGTAGCTGTACTGGAGCAGAACAAAATACCCCCCGTGGATGACCGCACTGCCGAAGACAAAGGTCAGACCGAGGACGCTGAGGTAATGTGGTCGCCAAAGAAGCGCAGCGAGCGTGATCGGGGCGTAGAGAGCGACCGAAACGGTGGTGTAGATCCACACGAAGCTCGCGCCACCACCGGCTTTTTTCGAAAGAAGGTTCCAGGAGGCGTGACCGAATGCAGCAGCGAGAACCAGGGCGAGGCCAAGCGCGCTCATTGGGGTACCTCAGTTCTTGGGATTGGCACACACCCATCCCCTGTCAACCAATCCCCTCGAGCCTTTTGTGCCTTGAGGTGCCTGCCGGCTTTGCGGCTTTCTGTAGCGCTTGGCCCTGACCTGTCTAACCCCTCGTGACCAACCACAGGTGTAGGCAGCGGAACCCTAGCTACCAATCGGTTGTGACCAAAGTGTACCTATCAGGTTCAGCCGGGTCAAGCCCGCGGCCGGAGCAGCCGGAGATGAAATTGGAGAGGCAGGCTGTAGCCTGCCTCGTTGCGGGGAAATGAGGCCGGCCTCCGGCCGGAGAGAGAGCGACCCCCGTCAGTAGCCTAATATCGGCAAACCCAGGGGCCACTCGCCACGTGGAGGAGGAAACGGCGAGCGATCTGACGGGTGGGCAATAACGAATGGTTGACGGCTCTGGGCTAGTGGCCTTTCTGCTCGCCCTCTCGGACGACCAGGAATTGGTTCGCGGCTACGTTGTAAAAATTCTCTGTCAACCCGCTCGGCCATCGGATCTCCAGGCGGTCAACCTTGTCGGCAGATCCGAGCCCGAAGTGTACCCGCAGGTCACTTTGAGATGCCCAGCTACTCCCGCTGCGGACCTCGTCCGTTTGATGCTGGTGGCCATAGAAAATCGTGATTCGCGTGCCGATTCCGTCTCGGTTCGAACGAGTCCCGATGGTTTTCACGGTTAGCCAATGATTCTGATTGCCGCCTTCATTGCGCAGCAGGGACGGCAAATCGTTCATGTTATTGACCAGGATATCTACGTTTCCATCGTTGTCGTAGTCCCCGAAGGCCGCCCCACGGGAGGATTTCTTGATCAATAGCCCGGGACCCGTCTGGGTCGAAACGTCCTCGAAGGTACCATTTCCCAGATTGCGGTAGAGGAGCTTGCGTTCGCGAAAAGTGGTGTCCGTCGAGTGAGCATCGATCTCGGGATAAACATGCCCATTGGCTATGAAGATATCCGGCCAACCATCGTTGTCGTAGTCGATGAAGCCGGGTGCCCATCCCAGGAAGTGAGTGTGCAGACCCAATCCTGCTTGGATGGTTCTGTCTGTAAAGGAACCATCGCCCTCATTATGGTAGAGTGTTGGTGTGTCATCCGAGAAATTAGCTTTGATGATGTCGAAAAAACCATCCCGATCGTAATCGCCGATGCCCACGCCCATCCCTGCCTGCTCGCTTCCATCTCCGTTGTACGCGACGCCGGTGAGTAAGGCGATGTCGCTGAAGGTTCCGTTGCCGTTGTTATGGAAGAGAATATTCGGTGTCGAATCGCACGAGACAAAGATGTCGGGCCAACCATCGTTGTCAAAGTCGCTGATTCCTACACCCAAGGCGAAATGGTCCTCCCCCTTTTTTAGGATGCCAGCTCCGGCTGAGACATCAGTGAAGGTCCCGTCGCCATTATTTCTGTAAAGGATGTTTTGGCCACCTTTGAGTCCCCTGGGGCCACAGTAGACCGGCATTCCTTTCCAATGACAAGTGTAGTAGCTTGAGCCTGCCAGTGGAGCGGTCTGGAGATCGAAATCGAGATAATTGGCCACAAACAGATCCAGCCAGCCATCCTTGTTGTAATCGAGGAAGGCGCAGCCGGTTCCCCACCTTGTCTCTTTGCTGTCCAAGCCGGCTTTTTTCGTGACATCTTCGAAGGTGCCATCGCCACGGTTGTGATAGAGCACGTTGTGCCCGTAGTAGGTCACAAAGAGATCCTCAAAGCCATCATTGTCGTAATCCCCGACGCAGACACCTTGGCCCCAGCCGGAGTGTTTCAGACCTGCTTTCTCTGTGACGTCCGTGAACGTTCCGTCGTGGTTGTTGTGGAATAGATAGTTGGACGGGGCTTCTTTTGAATCGAAACCCTCCAGGCGGCTCCCATTCACCAGTAAAATATCGAGATATCCATCGTTATCGTAATCGAAGAAAGCTGCCCCACCGCCGCTCTTTTCGAGAATGTATTTCTTCTTTGTGACTCCACCGTAAGTATTTGGGGCGTTCAAACCTGCCGAAGACGCCACATCGACAAAGCGGACTGTGCCTGATCGTGGCACAGACTTATGCTCTCCATGGAGAGGCCACAAGAACAGCAACGCCAGGAGTGGTAGAAGCTTCAGATACCCCAAGAACCTAGCCATACGGACCTCGCTATGTTTCAATTCCTGATCTCATCGACTCAGGAAGCGTAAGTACTGGTCAACAGGTTTCAACTTCACCGAACCCGTTGAGGGTGAATTGGCTGAAGCGGCTGTCCTCTTCAGCTCCCGGACGGTCTCTAGGGCTTCCTGTGCCTCGCGCCGCTGCCCTGTTTTCAGATAAACACGGGCCAATTGATCGTAACTCTGCGGGTTTTTTGGTTTGAGTGCTATCGCCTTGCGAAGATGTTCCATAGCCCGGGTATAGTCTCCCTCTTGCGAATAGAGCCGGCCCAAACGATAGTGTCCGTCCGCAGAGGCCGGGTTGAGGTTTATTACTTTCTCGAATTCGGTAAGCGCCGCAGCAGCGTCGCCCTGATTTTCAAGCAAGCATCCCAGGCTGAAATGGAAATCGTCCCGCTCGGGACTCAACGCAATGGCTTTCTGATAAGCTTGGCGGGCATCGTCGAATTGTTCCCTCTCATTAAAGCAGTTCCCCATAAGGTAATGCGCTTCGGCATAGTCGGGGCCTAGGCTGACGGCGCGCCGCAAGGCTTCCAACGCCTCCTGATAATGATCCTGGGACATCCGGGCTTGAGCCAAGCCGACATAAAGTTCGGCAGCATCAGGAAGGCGCTTGAGAGCGCCGAGAAAAAGTTGTTCCGCTTGGCTTAGGGCGTTTACGTTGACCAATACCAGACCGAGGTCCAAATACAAGGTGGGATTACGGGGGTCAAGCTCGACAGCCTTCTCCAGCGCCTCCAGCGCCTCGGGCCAACATTCCAATTTGGCGTAAGTTTCAGCGAGCAACTTATAAAAACCGACGGACTTGGCAAGCTGCCCGGCAGCCAAGATTTGCTCAAGGAGCTTTAGAGCCTTAGGGAACTCGCCTAGCAAGTAATACGTAAAGGCCAGCTCGAAGTCCAAATCGTCGGAATGACGAACGGCCCTCGCCCGCTCGAATTGTTGGAGAGCTTCCTGGTAATAGCCAGCGTCACGGAGCAACACCGCCAGGGCGAAGCGCGTGGAGGCAGCATCGGGGGCTATTTCGAAAGCTTGCTTAAAGGCCTGGTTGGCCTTCTCGGTTTCGTTCCTAGCGCGACGAATCATCCCCAAGGCAAGGTAATGTTCGGCAACGGGCGGTTTCCCCAGGGTGATGGCCGTTTGGATCTCCCGCAGCGCCTTGTCCAGGTCGCCTTTCTTTTGCCACGCTAGAGCCAGCCTGTAATGATGGTCGGCACCCGTCGGATCGAGTTCAGCCGCTTTTGCCAGGTGGGCAATAGCTTGGTCAAGCTGTCCCGACCGCGTCAAGACCGTGCCCAGAAGGTCTTGCACCTCGGGTAAACGCGAACTCGCCGGCTGGCGGTCGAGGTTCTGGAGAAGGGGGAGAGCGCTGTTGAGATCTCCTGCTCGAAAATACGCTTTACCCAGATTAAAAAGAATCGCGGGGTCCTCGGATTGGAGCGATCGAGCTTGCTCCAGGTGAGCAACGGCCTTCCTGAAGTCGCCTTCCTGCATGTAGAGTAAACCCACGTTATAATGAGCCGTCACGTTCCTAGGGTCGTGTTCCAAGGCTTGATGAAACGCCCAGAGGGCCTCTGCCGTCCGCTTCTGGCGCAGATAGCTAATGCCCAGATTGTTGTAAGGGGCCGGCAAGGAAGGCGACAGTTTGATCGCCTTCAAAAAGGACTTGTCAGCCTTGTCATGCTCTCCAAGGTAGTCATAAACCGAACCAAGTAGGTTGTAGGCCAGAGCATTTTCAGGATCTAATTGGATTGCGTGCAGGAATTCACGCTCCGCGCTTTGTAGCTGGTTTGCTTGTAGGTAATCAACGCCCTTTGCCAGATATTTGTCCACCAGGGAGGGTTGGTCTTGTCCCCAAAGACAAACTCCAGGCAGGATCAACGCAAGCCATACCACCCGGCGAAGCCACTTCATTGACGGTATCCAAGCTTCTTTGCTTTCAGAAACTCCGCTTCGGCGGCCTCATGCATTCCCCGGGCGGAATAGGTCTGACCCAAGAGATGGTGTGCATACGCGGATGACGGATTGATTTCGAGTGCTTTCCTCAGGTTTGAAGTCGCTTTCTGCAAGTTTCCCTCTTGCAGGAATGCCAGTCCCAAATTCACGTATGCGTCGGCATAGTTAGCCTTGAGGTCGACAGCTTGACGGAAGCTCGCTACGGCCTCAGTGAGATCACCTTCTATCAGAAGGGCGGACCCCAGCGTGTTGTAAGCCTCGGCGTCCTTGGGATTGATTTCGAGGGCTCGCTTGAGATACACGATCGCTTTGTCGGTGTTTCCGCGGGTGAGAAGTGCGCTTCCCAGGTTGGAGAGTGCCGTCGAGTCTGAAGGATTGATTTCCAAAGCCCTCTCGTATTCTGCCATTGCCTGCTCGATATCGCCCCTGAGCTGGTAAGCTATGCCTAATCCCACAAGAGCCTCGCTTTCGTGCGGGCTCAATTGGAGAGTTCGCTGAAACCCGACCACGGCTTCCTCGGTTCTTCCCGCCAGCGCATAGGTGTGTGCAAGGTTGTAGGTAACGATGGTATTCGCGGGATCACGCTCCAGGGCCTTCTTGAATTGTTCGATCGCGCTATCGTACTGCCCCAGCCGCTTATAGCATAAGCCCAAATCAATGTAAGCGTCGATCAGATTCGCGTCGAGATCGGTGAGTTGCCTGAATATTCGGATGGCTTGCGGGAGGTGATTGTTTTGCTCATCAAGGAGAGCACTCTGGAAACGATTATAAATGCCCAACTTCCCTTTTGGATCGGGAAGCTTTCGGTAGTTTCCACTCTCAGAAACCGCTCGACCGGCGTCATAGGCGACGTATCCCAAGCTCTTTAGTTTTTCCCACGCGGCTTCGTCAAGCGGTCGTGCGGGAGCGGATGGGCTGCCTCCCGCACCGAAGCGGCTCTGCAGTTCAAGCAGTTGCTTTCTCAGCTCGTAGGCCAGCGAGCGGTGAGTACTGAATAGATTTCTAATCTCACGCGGGTCGCGCTGGAGGTCATATAGCTCGGGATTTGGGGCATCAATATATTTGTAACGATCTGTGCGCAGGAACAGCAGCGGGCTCCAGCCAAAGTGGAAATAGGGGTAGTAGGTTTCACCCATGGCCGGGTTTGCACGCCAGCCTTTATGCATGATCAAGGGAAGCAAACTTTTCCCTTGCATCTCAAGGCCCGGCGGCAGGGAGAGTATCTGCAGAATGGTCGGCGCGATGTCGACGCTCTGAACCGGTTCGCTGATCACGGTTCCGCCGAATTTCTCCCCAGGGGCCTTGATGATCAACGGGATGCGGAGGGTCGAATCGTAAACAAAGAACCCGTGCGTGTTTTCACCGTGGTCGCCCAGATCCTCACCGTGATCCGCTGCGAAAATAAGCAGTGTTTGTGAGTACCAGCCTTTGTTCTTGAGAAAGCTCGTTAATTCTCCAATGAGTGAGTCCACAAAGGCTATTTCGCCATCGTAGGGACGACCCGCATACTCCGATCTGAAAGGCTCGGGTGGCGTGTAAGGAGCGTGGGGATCATAAAAGTGAAGCCAAACGAAGAATTTTGCACCCTCCAATCTCGCCATCCACGCGAGCGCTCGGGATAATGTTTGGTCACCTCTCCTTTCCAGCTCATCCGCTCGAGAAACACGGCCGTTATCAAATGCGTCATCGAAGTGGTCAAAGCCCTGATTCAAGCCAAACTGGGAGTTCAAAACAAATGAGCTCACGAAGGCGGCCGTGGAGTAGCCCTGTGCTTTGAGAAGCTGTGCCAGGGTTGTCCTGTTTTTGGGGAGGTGGCCAGTCTGGTCGTGAACTCCATGAAATGTCGGATAAGTTCCGGTCAGGATTGAGCAATGGGAGGGCAAAGTTAGTGGGACTTGGGCGACCGCGTCAGTGAAGCGAATCCCCTCGGAGGCCAAGCTGTCGATGCTCGAGGTTTTTATTCTCGTATAGCCATAACACTCAAGACGGTCTGGCCGCAGAGTGTCGATAGTGACGAGGATTACGTTTGGCTGTTCAGCGCTCGCCTTCGGCAGGGAAGTTGCCGGCGCTCCTCTTGCAGCAGCACCCAGAGTCGCTATCCCGAAGAATGGAAGGGCGCAGCAGGTTGAAAGAACCGCCCTGAAAATCGAGATCCCCGCGTGCATCGTCACGCTCCTCTTAGTACTTATGTGCCTTGGTGGCCGACTGAGGGTGCTTGGTCAACAGCCGATTCGCGTTCTTCGGAAGGCTTCTTACCGAGGACATGGCTCGTCCGACGGAAATGAGCACGCTCATATCCACTGCAGCCCCCAATGTAGTTCATCCCAGGGTCCGTCCCCTGTTTCGTCATATCGCAGATCACAGTGTACGTCTGCTTGAGGGTCGGAATCTGTCCGGGGAGGCCTCCGAGCCTGCAATGAGAGCGATTTCGGAAGCGGAGCGGTGGGCCATCACCCTTGCGGCTACCGCATGGTTCAGCCAGTCCAAAATCGGCTTCGACATAGGCGGTGGTTGATCGGACTTCTCAATGCGGCTGCGCCGGCCGTGACGGTAGCGACCTCTGAACGTCGAGAGAGATCGAAGAACTCCGAGCAGGGTCCGAACGCCGACACGAAATTCCTTTATAGCTCAGCAGTGCACATTTGTCAATTCAATGGAGATCGTCCCCGTGGCATCATCCACCATGTTCATCAGACAGCCCCCCGGCCCCCGCCCTTCCAGCCAATCGTGAAAGCTCCCGTCGAACT
>Ga0208192_1001236_pt1 | contig 15789 bp, 18 predicted proteins | sample June2015DPH_13_1_2_FD_184711 | JGI IMG/M metagenome (GOLD analysis project Ga0208192, IMG submission 184711) | Peatland microbial communities from SPRUCE experiment site at the Marcell Experimental Forest, Minnesota, USA - June2015DPH_13_150... | ecosystem: Environmental > Terrestrial > Soil >... | reverse complement strand
CAACGGCGCTTGTCTGGTCTAAGTTGCCGATTCTGACTTCTGCTGTACATGGTAGGACTGGGAATACTGCGGTTCCTGACATGCCTAATGTTACGTTCTGGTCGAAGTGGACTCCATAACTAGAGTAAAGTGTTTCAGCATACGTTGAATTTGTCGTTGACGTTGCTTGAACTACAATGTATCCAGCGTAATCTAACACGTCGTTATAAGCATCCACCCAAGTGTTATTGCCTATAGTTGCCTGCTGCTGATAAATTAAAATACTTGATACTCGTAATTGTGTAAGATTTCCATAATAAGCTATGTTTTCGTAGTAACTCGTTAATGTGTCGTTCATTGACGATAATTCCATCTCTAAGTAAGCAATTTGCTGTACATAGACTGATGCGTTAGTAGTTGTAGAAAGCTGATATTGTAGATTATCGATTTGTTGTTGCAACGAGCTAATTGTATTATCTTTCTCAGCTATTTGCGATTGCAAATTAGTTGGCTGGTAAACTGCAATTACGCCGACTAAGCTAGCGGCAAGAATAACGCATATTATTGCTAAAGCGATGACTTTTATGTTCCTTTTCCGCACTGGTAGCTGTGGAGTTAAAGATACACTATTCTCTTGACTCATTTTCCTCTCTTCCATCTTTTCTTAAGCATAGATATCCTTTATATAAATAATTTTTTCCATATTTGACCCAAACATTTACCAGAATAACTCGAGCAGTGTTACATGGTTAAATTATCTTTTGCTTAAATGTTTTCCTAATACTTAATGCTTAGGTACAGCAGTATAGATAATGCAAAGCACTCGAACAAGCCTGGCAAAAGCTCGAATGGCCCAAGTCCATAAGCTCTAAATCCTAATAGCGACGTTATAAGAGGGCTAGATGTCAAGTCTTTTACTAGGAAGACTAAAGCAAAAATTATGAGGCCTATTGTGAATTGGGAACGCGTTTTGACGTAGATATTAAAGTAAATTAGTGTTAAGATTACTAAGAGTGCAATATTGATCGTGGAAATTATTGTAAATGCAGCGTAAAAAAATTCAAGGTCACCGGGAATAAAACTGGGCGGGACTCCTCTTTGTTGTAGACCTGGAAACTGCGGCCTACTTTCGATCACTACCCAAAAAGCCGCAAAAATAGCAACTAATACTAATATTGCGAATATTAACCCAAGTTTTAATCTTTTATTCATTTGTTTCTCCATGTTGCTCTTTCTCCTTTTTCTACTTTTTCCCGATTTTCTTCATAATCTCCTCAAACAATACGTAATTGTCTTCCATTGTTTGCGATAGAAAATAGGTTGCGCCGTACCTGTCGCCGACAGAAGTGATTATTTTGTTTTTCTCTAGAACTACAAGGTGATGCCTCATAGTTTTATAATCCATCTTTAGCGCAGTTGCTAGCTGATTTGCATTCTGCGGAGTTTCCTTTAATGTCTTAATTATTTTTGCGCGAGTTGGTCCGCCTCTCGTTCCTGCGATTAGCCATCCTAGCAAGTATTTTAACGAGCGGGCATTTATAGACATTTATACGGGCTCCGAGTGTGAAGAGATTCTTTGTCACTTTAAATCTGACTGAAGTAATAAATGTGTTCTTTTAAAATGCCAAGATACACAAGTTTAGGTTAAAATTAGGAGTAAATTTGGGTCTAATCTTGAAAAATTGTTTAATAATAATTTATTGTTAACAGATTTTTTGGTAACAGGAGGTGAAAAATCAGGGAATGAATAGAAAAATCAAAGTTTTAGCGTTAATTTCAGTAGTAGTTGTAGCTGTAATCGCTGCTTCACTGGTACTTGCTATGCAATCAACTGTTAAAGCCGATTCGAGCAGCGCTGTTGCGTCTGATGCGGAGTCGACGCTTTCGTCTGTAAACGCGACTAACATTGGCGGCTTCTTTGACAACGGGTACATGGGATTCGGAGGTCCTAGAGGAATGGGAATGGGCGGAGGATTCGGAGGAAACTTTTCCAGCGCAATGATGCCTGGAGGATTTGGTGCCATCCAAGTAAGCTCTGACTTTACACAGAACGTAACTAATATAGCAAAAAGTGACTCAGACGTGCAAAACCTGCTTAACCAAGGCTACAACATAACTTCAGTTAGACCAGTAATCAGCACAGTAATTGACGGAAACGGTAACGTAGTAACCAAAGCCTCAACTGCAGATGTAATTTTGCAAAGCACAACTGGCAGAGCATTCGTGGTAGTGGATCTTGATCAAGCAAAAGTAACAAAGATTGTAACTTTAACAGTTACAGAAATCGATAAGTAAACTCCTTCATTTTTTTATTTATTTTTTTCTTTCCGTTAATTTTTTCTAGCGATTTTAATAAACCTGATTATAAAGCTAAAATTTTTCTTGACTTTGGATGATTAGGGTTAGATTTGGGTAAGATTTTGAAAAATTGTTTAATAACTCTTTAACAGTATGAAGAGAAAGGCAATCAAGAAGAGAATAGAAAATGATAAAGGCCATAAGCCCAAAAACTGCCCAAATAAAAAAACCCCTTCGATTCTCTTTTTGGTTGCCTTTTTAAAATTAAAAATTAAAGGTGTAACATATGGGAATCATAAGTAGAGCAGTAAGAAATATTTCAAGAAGAAAAATTCGATCGTTACTAGTAATTATTGCTTTAGGCTTTTCCATGTCAATTATGGTTTCAATTCCTGCAGGTGTTTTGGCTAATCAGCAGACAGCGAGCACGGTGGCATCAAACTTAAGCAACGTTATTAGCCAAACTAGCGCATCAATTAATCAAACAGCAACTCAAATAGACTGTAGTCTTGCGCCAAGTTTTTCAGGTTTCGGTTTCGGTAGTGGATCTGGCGGCAGCGGCTCTGGTCCTAGTTTTGTTTTTGGTGGCGGTAGCGCATCTGACAGAAGTGGCTTTACGCCTGGTCAATTCGGTGGCGGCACCGTGGCTGGTCAGTTTGGTGGCGGTGCATTTAGCGGTGGTCAATCAAGTCCTATGAATGATAGCCTATACACTGATATCAATAGTACAATCTCTGGAGTTGCAGTTGTCGAGCCTATACTGACAGCGTCTGAAGGGCAAAACGTAACGACCACCCTGTCATTTAACGGATACACGCGAGACATCACGCGTCTCGATGTCGAGTACACGATTGAAGGCATCCCGCTGACTGCTTCTCTCGTAGACAACTATCCGATTCTGCCAACAAATATTACTGCTGGAAGCAACTTACAGCCAGACGATAGCGGGGTTGTCTTGCTTAGCGAAAACAACTCAGCGTACTTCGAAGCAGGAGTAGGCGACACAATTACCATTTTAAACCAACCCTTTACTGTTGTAGGTATCTATAGCCCATCAGCAGTTTCGGACACGCAAACATTATACATGAACCTTTCCGACGCTCAAGCAATAACTAACAATACTGGATACATAACTAGTCTCACAGTCTTTGCCCAAAACAGTGATGCTGTATCGCAGGTAGCCACCTCCATAAGTTCAGTGCATCCAGAGCTTACAGTTACTACAGATCAAGACCGCTTAAACCAGCTTCAAACCTTGCAATCGACCTATAATACTGAACTGGCGAATGCGCAAGCATCTGATAGTCAAACATATTCAACTGCAGTTGAAGAAATTATCGTGGTGGTTGCAGCAACAAGCTTGATAGTATTATTTGTCATGCTCTATACTGTAAGGGAGAGAACCAAAGAGATTGGCACGCTTAAAGCGATTGGCTTTAGCAACTTGACCGTGATGGGCCAATTTATGCTTGAAGGTATTCTGTTAAGTATGATTGCCGGTGTAGTTGGTATTGCAATAGGCAGCATAGCAGCACCCACGCTTTCGGCACTTTTGCTTCCGAGCGTTGGCATAGGAAGCAGGTCAGCTGCAGGCGCTGTGATCATTTCAGGCACTACGAGAATTAGTGGATTATCAGTAGCGACGTTGAGTCCTGAGCTTATACTGTTGGCGTTCGGTGCAGCCATCTTGCTTGGAACATTAGGCAGTCTATATCCTGCGTGGAGAGCGGCGAAAATAAGACCAGCGGAGGCGATGAGGTATGAGTAAACCAGTACTACAAATAGAAAAACTAAGCAAATCCTATTCGCTTGGCAAACGCAATGTTCCAGCCTTATCTAATCTGAGTCTTACGGTAAACGCTGGCGAGTTTGTTGCAATCATGGGTCCATCAGGCTCTGGCAAAACCACACTGCTAAATGTTATTGGCTGCCTTGATAAGCCAACTAGCGGTCAAGTTCTACTAGACGGCATTGACGTTACAAAGCTCCCGGAAAACCAGCTTTACAAGATTAGAAGAGACAAAATGGGTTTCGTATTTCAAACCTTCAACCTATTGCCATACCTAAACGCTAGAGAAAACGTCGAGTTACCCATGGAAGGACGAATCAAATCAAAAAGCGAACGAAAGAAACGAGCAAGCGAACTCTTAGCAATGGTTGGCCTTTCAGGAAGAGAAGGACACAGGCCACAACGCCTCAGCGCTGGAGAGCAGCAAAGAGTAGCAATCGCACGCGCCTTAGCAAATAACCCAGCTATAGTTCTTGCAGATGAACCTACAGGAAACTTAGACAGCCAAAATAAGCAAGAAATCATCAAGTTGCTTGCCAACCTCAACATTACGCAAGGCACTACTATAATCATGGTCACGCATGACGGTCAAGCCGCACACCATACTGAACGAATGCTCCTACTCAAAGACGGAAAAATAATTAACGAGAAGCAAGGTACGCATTTAATGAAAAAGAACCATACATGCCCACATTGCGGAAGCAATATTCAAATGAGTGACGATACGTGTCCCACTTGCAAAAAACCAATTTACTCAAGTGATGAACCTTTCTCAGCCTAAATCATTTTTTTAAAATTTGAGGATTATTTATGGAAGCTCCGTCTATCCCTCCAATTCCAATTCCGCAGCCGCAAAAAACTAAGCGTTTTCCAGTAGTTATCATCGTGGTTCTCCTCCTCGTAGGCTTGGTTGCAGGAGGTTTAATCGGCTACGCAGTAAGTTACTCAGATTTCAACGGTAAACTCAGCAGTATGCAAGCTCAACTGCAAGGTTATTCTCAAAACGCCACCTACTTCTCGTACCCAAACGCCACGTACATAATCAGCTCCAATGTTTCGCTTTCAAGCCTGTATCAGGAAGTTAAATCATCAGTAGTTGTAATCCAAGACCTTGTACCTGTATACAATATATTTGGTACTCTAGTAGGTTATACTTTGCAGCAAGGTTCGGGATTCATCACTTCGGTAAACAATCAATTGGTCATTGTCACAAACAACCATGTCATACAAGACGCAATCAACGAAACCGTAACATTTGCAGATGGAGATACTTACCCAGCAAAAGTGTTAGGTTCAGACCCCCAAGCTGACCTCGCAGCCCTTACCATAACTCCAATGCCCAGCGGTTTAACCCCTCTGACACTTGTTAGCTCAGATACTTTGCAGGTAGGAGAACCAGTTGTTGCAGTTGGTTCACCTTATGGCTTATCAGGAACATTAACTACAGGCGTAATCAGCGCATTAGGAAGAACAATAACTGAAGAATCAAGCTCAAGCAGTACTGGCCAAACAATCCCCGACATAATTCAAACAAGCACTGCCATTAACCCAGGCAATTCTGGTGGTCCACTTCTCGATTACGCAGGCGAAGTTGTCGGCATAACTACCGCGGATATTAGTAACTCTCAGGGCTTAGGTTTTGCCATTCCATCAGATACCATAATACGTGAGCTTAGCTCGCTGGTCACGTCTGGTTCCTACAGTCAGCATCCAACAATCAACGCAGTGGGCACAGACATGAACTACCAGATTGCACAGGCAATGGGAACAAGCGTAACTTATGGCTGGCTCGTAGAAACCGTGTCTTCAAACAACGGGATAAAAGGCGGAAGCACTCAAGCTTCAATCTTGGGTTCAAATGTAATTTTAGGCGGCGACATAATAACAGCCATCAACGGCGCCAGAATAACCAACACAGACGACTTGCTCTCCTATCTCGAACAACACACTTTGCCAGGACAAACCGAAAGCTTCACCGTAATAAGAAATGGGCAAACCCAAACGGTTTCCGTGACTATAGGAAAAGTATCTTGATTATCCTCAACTGAATTGGCAGTCCAGCGAAGTTACCCCTACTCCAGCAGAAATCCCGTATGGTAAAACATAGTGATATGTGAAGTTGTAAGATTTTATACTTACGGCGTAAAACTGCTGGTTTGGAAGCGTGATACTGTAAGTTGGTACACCGAATGTTCCATAATTTATTGGTGCTGAAAATGTCTGAACCGTTGCACCCGTTGGCGAAAGTTCCTCAAATATAATTTCTGATGGCATTGCTCTCCCACCGCTAATCAAACCAGTCAACTTGACTTCTGCACTCAACACGGACAAAGTGAAGTTGCATGTGTGTATTTTGCCGTTGTCTGATGTGGCATTAACCATGATTGGATAAGAGCTGGTTGGCACTGCCTCTGAAACTTGAATTGTGAGCGTACAATTGAAGTCGGTGCCGTTGGCAGGTGTACCCTCCGACTGGCTGAAGGCACATGTGGCACCATCTGGAACACCAACCGCATTTACTGTTACGTTCTCTGAAGAACCCTGCAAATAAGCAACTGACACATTGACCGCTACGCTGTTTCCCTGCATAACCGTGACAGACGATGGGGAAACATTCAAATCAAAATCCAAAGGGATCGACGGAGACGGTGTTGGTTGTTCTGATGTTTTATTTGATGTCAAGTTGCTTCCAAGATAGAAACCGCCTGCCAAAGCGCTGAATAATAAAATTGAAACAATTACTATGGGTACAATAATTTTGGCTCTCGATGAACCTTTTGACTGTGTTTGTTGATCCATTAGCGTCCCCCAAGCAAGTTAACATTAATTAGAGCCTTATTTAGTTCTAATCATGGAACAAACTGTTCCTCCCGTGGAACAATCATTAGCAGAACAAACGCTAACACTTTTAGATAGCAGAGTTCACTTGACATTTTACTTAAATTTTTGAATCCACCTACTAAAAGCCAATCCGATATTGAAGTGCCCATTTAATTTCTATGTTACAACAAGTTTTTTCCTATTTAAAGCAAAATAGAAGCATCCAGCAAACCACCCCCAAAACAACCGCTAAACCAAAAAACAACCCAAAACACGTTCTTCAAGCTTCACCCTTAGACCTACCCTACTTTTAGTGACAAAATTCAACCACAAAAAGCAACACAAACCTCCATAAACCAACCATTGCTTGTCGCTATTTTTATAAGGCAAGCGCTTGAAGATAAAAGCTTATGAAAGCAGAAATTGGAGTAATCGGTGGAACAGGTCTCTACGACCCTAAACTACTCAAGAACGTTGAAGAAGTTACTGTGGAAACGCCATACGGTAAGCCTTCAGACGCCATAACCATTGGTGAGTTAGCTGGCAAATGCGTGGCTTTTCTGCCTAGGCACGGGAAAAAACACACTATTAGACCAACGGACATTAATGTTAGGGCGAACATTTTTGCTTTAAAGAAGCTTGGAGTAAAACGTATACTTGCACCCTCAACCGTTGGCTCTCTAAGAGAAGAGTATCATCCAGGCGAAATCGTATTTGTTGACCAGTTCATCGACCGAACCACACGGCGAGAACAGTCATTCTACACAGAAAACAAGGTGTGCCACATATCTGTTGCTGAACCAATGTGCCCCGAATTAAGAAAAATTATAATCTCAGTCGCTAAAAACATGCGCATCAAAATGCATGAAACAGGAACTTACGTTTGCATAGAAGGACCACGCTTCTCCAGCAAAGCTGAATCCAAAATGTACCGTCAATGGGGCGCAGACGTGGTTGGTATGACGCTGGTTCCTGAATGCGTTTTAGCGAGAGAAGCAGAAATATGCTATGCTTCCATATCAACCGTAACCGATTACGACGTATGGAAGGATCATGTAGTCTGTGTAGATGATATCATTACAACAATGAAGTCAAACATTGAAAATGTTAAGCGCATAATCGCTGAAACCGTTGCCAAATTGCCAAGTGAATGCGCTTGCAAATGTAACGAAGCATTGAAAGGAGCATTCGTTTAAAGGAGAAACGCAAAAAATGAATAAAACTGACAAAACATTAGATCTCAAGTCTAAAGTTCGAAGAATCCCTGAATTTAAAGGGGTAGTTTTCTGGGATATCACCCCGCTTTTGAAAGATAAACGTTGCTTCCATGAATGCATTAAACAACTCGCAGACCATTACAGAGGCAAACCAATCGATGCAGTTGTTTCAAACGAAGCCAGAGGTTTCATCATTGGTGCTGCTTTGGCTTACGAATTGGGAGTCGGTTTTGTTCCTATACGGAAAAAAGGCAAGTTGCCTTTCAAATGCGTTGACGTTACGTACAAGAAAGAGTACGAGTGTGATACCATCGAGATTCATGAGGACGCTATTGAGAAGGGTCAGAACATTTTGCTAATTGATGATTTGCTGGCAACTGGCGGAACTGTGAAAGCGAATATCGAATTAGTAGAGAAGTTAGGCGGCAATGTGGTTGGCTTAGGCTTTTTGATTGAGTTGGGTTATTTGGAAGGCAGAAAAACGATAGGCAATAAATACGATGCGTACTCAATCATTCAATTAAAAACTACTAACGGATAAAAACTCGGTTTTTTTGGGCTTGGCTTTTTAAAAAGCACAAGTTAAGCACCATTCATTTTCTTCCTCCAGGATGGCAAAAAATATAATTGCGAATGGGCGCGGTTTGCTCTCGTTATGCTTTTTGTGGGGAAAAAAGCCGGTTTTGCCAAGCCCCAGCTTCTTCCAGCTGCATGTTTATGCATAGTGTTGCGGATTTTATATTGATTTGTTGTTGTGGCTAGACAGTAACTCGGGTTTAATAGCCTGTTTCGAGATTACTTGAGACATTGTGTTTAATCGGATAAATAATCTGAGTGGCATTAAGTCAAATATGGCTTGGTAATTTAAGCCCTTTGGCAGTAAGCATTTTGCCAAAAAAAGCGTTTCAGGCTTGAGACTCTAAATAACGTTGGAAGCAGGAAATGAACTCGGTAAAATTTAATTCATCATTTTTTGTAACGTAATAGAAGCCTTTGTTTTTCGCGTGAAGCTTTTCGATTATTTTTACTTCAATCAGTTTTGCAACTGAACCAAAAGTCTCTTCGATTGCGTGGGCAAAGTCTGCAATTTTAAAGGAAATCTCCTCTTTCTTTATGCCATACCTATTTTCTAGATGGCGATAAATGGTTTGCTTGTTGGCAACTCCAAAAGCCGAGAGACTATCATCAATTGCCTCTGTTACCGCTGTTTCAAATTTGGTTCCGAGCGGTTCATTGGCTAAAAGTGAACACGGACTACTTAAGTCGGTTAATTGTTGTTTCATTTTTCATCTCAGTTTCCTTATTGTTGTTGTGTTCTGCTTGACTACAGTTATGTCTTGACTATTAATATATCACTTATTTCACTTTTGGATATATTCCGAAAATCGATATATCTAAAAAAGAAATATCCTTTCTTAAAAGCGAAAATTTTGGAAGTAGAAAGAATTAACGCCTAAACAGTAATTCAATTCTCTATTGCCTGATAAAGCTTATACTCCCTTTTATTTAGTCTAAACCTTCGACAATAAGCTCATATAGTTCCTATCTCTTAGCGAGCTAAAATTGACTTTGCCGTTTCTAAATAAATTTCAAAGTCACGCTCAGAAAACAAAACAAAAATAACCTTCTCAAGCTTATCTTCTTTTTCCAAAAACTCTTTAACAGTTCTCACGGCTATGCGGCTGGCATCTTCAATGGGGTAACCGTAAGCTCCAGTGCTAATTGATGGAAACGCAATTGTCTTAAGTCCTTTAGCAACTGCAAGCCTTAACGAATTTTTGTACGCCTGTTTCAAAAGTTCAGCTTCAACATGGAATCCTCCAAGCCAAACAGGCCCAACAGTGTGAATAACATGTTTAGCCTTTAAGTTGCCGCCTGAGGTAATGACCGCTTTTCCTGTTGGAAGGCCATCAGGCCACTCTGTAGCCCTTATGCGTTTGCATTCTTCAAGAATTTTGGACCCACCTTTACGATGTATTGCACCATCAACTCCGCCGCCGCCCATAAGCGATGAATTTGCCGCGTTAACAATGGCGTCTGTTTCGACATCTGTTATGTCTCCCTTAATTAGCTGCAGGATTGCTTTTCCAACTTGAAATTCCATGAATACTATTTTACTCTTTGTTGCTATATAACTGTACTAAATCACTGACCATAAAGCTGAACCCATAAAGTATGCTCCGAAACCGATGAAAACTGCCACGCAAAAAAACATAATTCCCATTTTTGTGCGCTCAGTCCAGAACTGCTGCGACTTAAAAATCACCAATGCGGCCACCGTGTACCATGAGAAATCGCAGAGCCAATGGACACCCGCAAAGACTGAAAAGCCAACAAGTCCAAACAGTTGAGCGTTCAGTATCAGTGTTGTGCCAATGGTTAACCACCATAAAATAAAACCGGCATTCACCGCAGTTGTATAAACACCCGCAAGCACTGAATCCCGCTTTAAACTTACATGTGCTTCTTCACTTTTATGCCTGTTTCTGAAAGTTTGCAAACCCATAAAAATCATCAGGAAACCACCCACCAATCCTACGGCAACCTGCACAGCACTTGGGATATCAAACTGGCTCAGCACAAAGAAAATTAAAAACATTAGTGGAAACTCTACAATCCCATGACCAACCGCAATCAATGCACCTGCAATTTTGCTTTTCGCCGCCTTCTTAAGCGTAACCGCAAATAATGGTCCAGGCATTAAGACGCCTGAAAGTGAAATAACAACAACCGAAGCAAAAAACAGGTATGGATCAGTGATAAAAGCCATGGATTCTCACACTCACCTCTGCCACGTTACCGCTTTATTCCAAAAAAAGAGAGTCCTGTTTGCGGCGATTGAAGCCTTGAACATCCATCTTTTTGGTTTGACGCCATGAGATTTTTTCCTTCAACATCAAGAAGCCCTGCTTTGTTAATTTGTTTAAGCATAGTGGTTAATTAGCTATTTTTTGCCTTAAAGCAGTTTTGTATATTGATTTTAATCATTAACGCTATTTTGAGAGGGGTAGGACGCATGCATGATTCACATGTGACTAACGTGAATTTAGCCTTAATGATGTATAACGGCGTAAGGTCTTTCCAAAACGATTGAGTGGTTGATGTTAGCAATGCCTAAATATTATTTTGAACGTGTGTGTGTCAACGGTGACACATATCGCGTCCGTTCTTTAAAACAGGTGTCGCTTGATTTCCTTTCGCTGCCATTGAGTGGCGCTGAGATGATATTATAGAGAAGAGAAATTCTAGGAAACTGCAAGACGGGTAATCATATAGCGCGTGGAATTAGGCAGTCGATGTTCCTCGCACCTGAGAGAGGGTTGATCTTAGTTGATTCACTTGAAAGGAACGTTTTCAGAAGTGTGAGTAAGAATGGTTCTTGAAAAGCTTTGGACGGAAGATGAGGTTAAAGCTCTGAGGGAAATGTGCGCGCAGGGTAAAAGCCTCGAAGAGATGGCTGAACATTTAGACAGAAGCCTAGATGCCATCAGGCTCAAGCTGCACCGCCTAGGTCTTGTAATTTCTGAAAAGGAAAACAATTGTTCATCATCTTCATCATCAACAACTACAACGCTTGAACCCATCAAACCGGCTGAGCAATTGATCAGTGTGGAAGAAGCTGCAAAGATGACGCTGGGATGCATTCAACGATTAAATGAAAAGGGCTTAACCGGGCTAGACATTAAGCGAATACGCTTAATCATACCTGCATTGAAAAGCTACATCATACTGCAGACGGATTATATTGAGAAGCTTACGAAGGTCGAACGGCATGTTGAAGAGTTGAACAGGGTTGTGCTTGCTCAGTTGGAAGACAAGGTTGCAAAAGCGCAAACGGATGAGGAGCGCAAGATTTGGGAGGAGCAGCTTCTTAGTTTAAAAGAGAAGATGTAAGCGCATAAGGCTTATTCAGCGGCAAGGCAAAATTTGAAGGGAGAAATTTGAGGCGCAGATTAGGATATTTACCGTTGCTATGGCGGAGTTACAGGCAGCGAAGGGCGCTAAGAAGACTTCCGCAAATCGATAAAGCAATCAAGCAGTTGCAGCTTCAGGAAGCTCTTCAAGTCAAAGGGCCTGTTGATTTTGCTGAGAAAATCTTGGATGTGAAGCCTTTTCCATATCAGGCGGCGCTGTTGGAAGATCCAAGTAAGCGAATCGTCGCTTGCATGGGGCGTCAGACTGGTAAGACGACAATCATAGCGTTGAAAGCCATCTACTTTGCGCAAACAAACAAAGGTGTTACAGTTTTAATTACCAGTCCTTCGCTTAGGCAATCAATGATTATGTTTGACCGCATAATGTCATTTGTGTTCTATAGTGTATATCTCCGCAGTAGAATTGTTAGGGCAACGGGAACGCTTATTCAGTTTGACAACAGAAGCAAAATAATCGCGTTACCCTGCTCTGAACATATGTTGAGAGGCTACACTGCAAACATGATCATTCTGGATGAGGCCTCTTGGATCCCCGAAAAGGTTATCACACAAATCCTGTTTCCGATGCTAAGCACAACCGATGGCTACGCGATATTACTAAGTACGCCTTGGGATAAAAATCACTTTTTCTATCGGGCCTTCGTTAACCCTGCCTATAGCGTGCATAGAGTCAAGTCAAGTGAGTGCCCGCTGGTTACGAAGCATATTTTGGATGAAAACCGCGAAAACATGACCCGTGAAGAGTACCTGATGGAGTATGAAGCGGAGTTTGTTGAAGCGTTAAACAGTTATTTTCCGCAGGCATTGATTCGTTCATGTGTTGAGCTTGCCCAAAAGCTTGGCGTTGAGCTTTACAGTAGTCTTGAGGCTTCTTTTCCAAGCGGAGACTACTATGGCGGAGTTGATTTCGGGAAACTCCAAGACTTCAGCGTTGTAGTTGTTTTGCAACGTGATGGCGACAAGCTTAAGCTTGTTTATATGTATCAGTTTCCGCTTGAAACACCATACACGCAAGTTATTGGGCACCTTGTGAGAGCTAACCAGAAGTTTCAGTTCCGAGGCGTGCTTGTTGATCAGACTGGGGTGGGTGAGCCTGTGCTTGAGGAGATTCGCAACCAAGGTTTGAGAAGTGTTGAAGGCCTCACGTTTACTATACAATCAAAAGAGGAGCTGCTTACAGGACTGAAAATTGCTATGGAGCAAAACCGCTTAGCCATTCCTTACCATAGGCTACTATGCCAGCAGATCAATGAGCAGCAGTACGAGTACGGCAAAAGCGGGCACTTGCAGTTCAACCATCCACAACACTGCCATGATGACATGTTATGGGCTTTAGCTCTGGCAGCCGCCGTAACCATGCGGGCGTCTCCTCCCGGCAAAGGCGCCGTTATGCTTCCACATTAAAAGTAGCCCGAACTTATTTTTTCTCTATCTTCGATTCTGTTCGATTAAGGTACATGACTCTTGGTCTGATATAGTTTAGATATACAAACGCAGGAATAGAAAAGGCATGTACCTTAAATAAAAATCCATCATCAATATTCCAAATTCCGAAAGCTCATTTATTAAGCAAAGACTTAAATGTAAAATAACTGCAAACTAAGCATACAAGCGAGTGGAGGGTACAAATTGGATTTTATAGAGGCATATAAGTCGAAAATACCAACACTTAGAGCCCTTTTAGCTGAGTCTAATTTTAGTGCTTGCAGTAATTTTGGGTCAGATTTGTTAAGAGCGGCAGATTTGGTCAAGTATGAAGAGGGCGTATTTGTTGGCGAGTTTTTCGAGACTTTGTTCAACAACTTGAGTGCTCTTAATTATAGTTATGATCTAAAGAAAGATGACATTGAGAAGATACAGAAAGCGGTTAATCCCGTTTTTGATTTTCTGGAAAACAATATGCCTATAACCGATAAAGATAAAAAAGCCGAGTTTTACTCTCTACTAGTGAATGCTCGATACGTCGTAACAGAGAGCCAACTAATTTATTTCCGCGAGAAAAAAGCTAAGTCGCGTCCTCCGTTTCCAATGCCACCTTCAGTTTCTATAGAAACGTTCGAAGAGACTTAAGCATGGTGAAAGTGTAAATGGGCGAATTATACCCTCAAAGAGAAGAGCAAAAAAAGCCACGAATTTATTACAAACGCACTGAACTGCTCTCTGTTCCTCAAGACTACTTTGAGCAGATGAAACAAAGGTTGGGAACCGAGTTTCGGCAAACATATGTTGAAAAAAATACTTATTCTAAGTTTTGTGGAGCAATAATTTTTCAACTGGAGAGTTTGAAAATGCAAATGGTTGCATTTAATGAACGGTTAGAAAAGATTGAAAAGCCAGTGGTAGAAGCAATAGAAGTAGAAGAAGAGCCTCAAGAACTTCGAGTTATTCCAGAAGAAGAAGCAACTGAAAAAATTGTTGCCTTTGTAAACGGTCACCCAGGCGCTAAAACAAGCGACATTATTTGTGACTTAGGCATTGACCCAGCTTTAACTATCAAAGTTTTGCATAAATTACAAGCAGAACAAAAAATAATTGGGAAATAAAACTTGAGTGAATTTACTCCTCCAGTTGACACAAGAATCAATTTTGAATCAGCTACGGCTTTCGTTAGAAAATGCACTCCAAATAAAAAGCCGATTATGCTAACAGGTAGAGACAAGGGAATCCGTGTAGCTTTAGATGCTGGATGGATAATAATAGATCAACAATGGTTTCCAACCAAACGATAACTAAAGATTTTAGTTGGGTAACTTAACAGTATCCACTCTTCCTTTTGTTAATTGCTCTCTTTTTGCATTTTCTTTAATAACACTTTAAGTGCTGCGTTTTTTCCTTTTCAGGAGCCTTGTTTGCATTTCCACGATTTCAGCGCTGTCTTTTGCGGCTGCGTAATTGTCGAGCAGCATGGCGTTTAACTCAAGAAACGTGTGTCCCCACGTAAAAATCGACATAAGGTCTTCGGCTTCCTTCTTGAAACCCGCAATGTACAAGGCGGCAGCGATGGCTTCAGCGGTAGTTAGTTTTGTAAGTTTACCGTAATTGACGGGGTTTCCCGCAATAAGGATGGGCAAGCAGCGGCTGGTTCCCTTTACATGCCCTGATAAAACCTCTTGTGCATGTTCCCAACTGCAATCCAACGCTACTAAACCAAAATCTTGAACTCTTTGCCTGTCTGTGGGTGAGAATGCTATTTCAGAGAACGGGTTGAGAACTATTGCGCGTTTTGGCAGAAACCGTGTCTTAGTCACTATCCTTGCGAGCCCACGACGTTTTAGCCTAAGGCCTGAGCATTTTCGGGGATCACATTGGTTCGCATGGTAGATAGTAATGCGCACAGGTATGGTAAGTAGCTGCGGACGGTTATTTTCCACTTGGCTTGTGCACCTTCAAGTGACTCATCGGATCATCAAACACTCGTGGAATCCAATTAATAATGTCCGTAGCTACCATGTGAAAACCAATTTCACTCGCAACAAAATCGCCTGCAGCACCATTAACAAAGGCGCCAGCCACTGCAGCCTCAAACGGATCAACCTTCTGAGCCATTAATCCGCCAACGATACCGCTGAGAACGTCGCCTGTGCCTCCGACAGTCATGCCTGGATTGCCCGTGAAATTCAACTTTATCCTTTCAGCATCGCATACAATGTCAACTTTGCCCTTTACCAAAACAACCGCGTTAAGTTTCTTTGCGGTTTTCTGCACTGCCAAAACGCGTTCTTCTTGGTTTTCAGGCAAAATTTCGCCTGTA